>Ga0222646_100009_pt1 | contig 135665 bp, 213 predicted proteins | sample AntAcemetagen293_FD_179819 | JGI IMG/M metagenome (GOLD analysis project Ga0222646, IMG submission 179819) | Saline water microbial communities from Ace Lake, Antarctica - #293 | ecosystem: Environmental > Aquatic > Non-marine Saline and Alkaline > Saline | place: Antarctica: Ace Lake... | reverse complement strand
TAATATTATTGTCAACCAAGCCCATGCAGGCGGTACGACTACTAAATCTTTAGTTAATGAAACTGTTAGCGCCACTATAACTTTAGTTGCTAGGGCCGGTAAAGCCGAGCTGGGCTTAGGCCAAGGCCAGAAGGTTACGCTGGTGAGTGGGTTGATGGCGTATACACTTTTGTTAAAATTCCCGATCCCGTTATCATACCTTTGTCGTCTGTTCAAATACGAGACATAGCACTAGCTGCTATTGACACATATGATTTTAAAGACGGTAGGATTGTACAAATTAGAATCAAAGAGGATCGCGATAACTTAATCGGCGGTATCAAAAAAGGCCAAACCTTGTGGAAAATGGAAGATAACAAGGTGTATGCTGTTACTACCGAGGATCTGCAAGCAGCTTTAGATGATCAAGAATCGCAGATAGCAGCTATATGGGCCGCACACTTTGCGGATTTAGAGCGCGGCGAAACAACATAATAAGCATATAAATAATAGAAAATATTAAAAGGTAATAACAATGGCAGGGTATGTAGGAAATCAACCAGTACCGCAATCGACCCAAACCCGAGACAGTATAACCGCGACTGCGGGTCAAGTTATCTTTCCGACAAAGGGTTTTACTCCCGGATTCGTTGATGTTTACCTAAACGGAGCGCATCTAGTCGAGGGTGATGACTACATATCTGGGACAGGTTATCAGATCGAATTAACTCTTCAAGCATCGTTAAATGACGTCGTAGAAGTCGTAGGATATAAAACGTTTGAAGTGAACTCTCAACAGGTTCTTATTGATGGAATCGAAAATGATATTACTGATCTAGAGAATAGTCAATCTTTGCTTGAGAGTAGACAAGGGTCGGGCCTTTATCGTAACGCAGCAGTCGGACAACTACCTTTATCTCAAGGTCAATCTCAGCGTGTTGGTTTTAGTGCTACGACTTATACAGGAAACGGTTCTACTCAGTCAATTGACACTGGCGTAGACATGGACACTGGTGATTTTGGTGGGCTTGTTTGGGTTAAAAAACGAAATGGAGGCTCTAACAGAAGCCATAATTTATTTGACACAGTTAGAGGCGCGACTCAGCAATTAAGAAGTGATTTAACTGTCGCAGAAACAACAGAAGCAGATGGCTTAACATCTTTTAACGACGACGGTTTTAGTGTAGGGGGTAGCGACAACGAAAATGGCAACACTAACACCTACATATCATGGTCATGGCAAACTACTGAGAAGTTTACAGGTACAACCAACAGAAACAAAGCGTACACCGCTCACTATAACCCTCAGCTTGGCTTTAGTATTGTTGGTTATGAAGGTGATGGCGCAGCAGGTCACGAAATCCCGCATCATCTCGGTCGTGTGCCTGAGTTGACTATTTTTAAAAGCAGAGATGTAAATGTTAATTTGGTAGTTTTTTCAGAAATATTAAAAAATAAATCCCACATATTAAAGCTTAATTTAGCGGATGAACAGCAAGATGCTGGTGTTGCTTATAGTACGCTTTTTTCCGATAATACTATTTCACTAGGATCAGGTAGTGCTATAAACAGCAGCTCAAACAACTTCATATCTTACAACTTCACATCAATCCCAAAAGTTTCAAAAGTTGGAAAATACATCGGGACAGGTGCTGCGGGTAACTATATTGACTGCGGGTTTAAACCTGCTTGGGTTATGGTTAAGAATTTGTCTAGCAATGGGCATTGGGTAATTCAAGATGTGGCTAGAGGGGATTTTAGTTTATATGCTAACACAAGTAATTCTGATGATAATGATAGTACAGTAAAAATAGACTTTGTCGAAAATGGTTTTGCTATTATAGGAGATTATGAAGCTATAAACACCTTAAACGACGAATACTTATTCCTAGCATACGCTGACACTAACTCAACTACGGGCCGTACAGATTACGATTACCCAACGACTGCTGACACACTGAGTATTGAAAACGGTACGCTTATTAGTCACGCTAATGGATACAACGCAAACGGTGAAGTCAATCTTCAAGAGCTTGTGCCTAGTTCTACCACAATGACGTTTGGTACTGGCTACGAAGACTCAACTTATTATGTCTATAAAAACCAAAGTGGCTCTTACGGGACTACCGAGAATCGACCTCTAGAAAACCAAGACTACTCTGGTGTTCAATCTCCGTTGTCTTCTGATAAAAATATGAGGACGACTGCCAAGCATTTTGACTATGAAAGTTCTACAGGTGTTGCTAGTGCTAGTGGTGAGTTTACTGATAACAATAATAAAACTTATTATGCTTATCAATCTTTTAACAAAGTTACGGATTTAGGAGTAAATCATTGGCTAATTCCGTCTACTACAACTTCTTTTCTTCAGTACAAATACAAAGAAAAACGTGTATTAAAATCTTGGAGACTTAGAGAAGCAAACAGCGTGGGTTACGTACCAAAAAGATTTACTATTGAAGGTTCGCAAAACGGATTTACTTGGGTTTCTGTAGATTCTACTTATACGTCAACAGACTATGTAGGTAACAGCACTTTTTTGTGGGGAAATCTTTCAACTGTATCTAACACTATTGCGTACTTGTACTATCGTATAAATATTACAGCTAACAACGGTGACAACAATTACACAGGATTAGCAGAACTAGAGTTCAACACCATACTACCCTCAGACATCTACGATGTTACCGCAGGTACACTAACAGATTATGCTACTCAAGCTGCTGTCACTAGAACGTACTTAGGCTCAGTTAAGACAGATACCAATGGCGACATTACGCAAATCATTAATAATCCTGTTGCTAAAGTAAAAGGTGTTGACGCTGAGTATCATGGTGATGTCACGGTGCATGGTGAGCTACTTAATAGTAGTGCGGTCACTGGGAGGCTTACATTTCAAGGCAGCGATTCACCACCTTTGGTAGATGATACTAACGGTAGGTTATTTGTTGCTGATATTGGTGTTGGTACGTATTTGATTACGTCAAGCGCTATCAACTTTAAGAAAGCTCAGGTGATTGTTCAAACTAGCAACCGCGAGTCTCAAGTAATCGTAAACAGTGAAAGCAGTATAACTGTATACAGTCGAAACTCAGGCGGGACTCTAGGGGATAGTCTTAATACTAACGTTATAACAGTAGGAGGGCTGCGCTAATGGCATACGCTAAGACAATAGATGGCAAAGTAGCCGTATCAGGCACACAGGTCTTTATTGATTGGGTTGAAGTCACTGAGATACCTGAAAGTAAAGACTACCGAGATTTATGGGTACTCGTCGGGTCTGTCATCAAAGTAGACGCTAAACTCAAAAAAGAGGCAGTCGCGGTTAAATCTGCTGCCGACGCTAAGGCATCGAGAAATAAAACACTTGATGGTTTAGTCCACGACTTTGGTGATGGGCGCATAATGCAAACCAGAACTAGCGACGAGTCTAATATCAGAAACGCTATAGAAGTTATGAGAAGAGAGTCTATAGAAAGCATGGAGTGGGTAATGATAGATAATATCAAATACCCTATCACATCAGACGAGCTACAAACTGGATTAGAGGCGGGACAATTAGCCGCAATGTCAGTTTGGGATTCGTATTCACCTAAATAAAGTTAACGGAGTTTTAAATGAATTTACTAATAGGTACGTCGTTTTTCATAGGTTTGCTTTTATCAATACTAGCAATTTACACAGTTATCGCGTTTGCGCGAAGCGATATCAAGTTCAAAGATTGGGTTAAGGGTAGCATATCTCAAGGGGCGGTTGCGTCCGCTGGATTGGGGATAGGCGTAATAGTCCTATTCATTATTACCTTCTTCTTTTTACCTAACAACGCTCACGCCCAACAAAGCGATATGTTCAAGAAGTTTACCGACGTCACTTACCTAAACTTTGTTGAGGTTTATATTGGTATAGACTACACAAAGGGTGTTTCGCCTCAATGCAGACAAGGCGGCGTTGATGATAGAGGAACTTCTAATATGGGCGTAAGAGTAAATGCTATTAATTGGGTTCAACTTCCAATTAAACTTAACTACAAATTAACGCACCACAGCTGCGTGTTAGGGAAAGATACTAATGGTTATGATTCGTTTTTGGGCGTTGAATTAGTATACACTCCTTGGGTCAGAAAACGTTAATATATAAAATAAAGGTTTAAAATGGCTATCAATAGCAGACAAGAATTAATAGATTATTGCTTACGGGCTTTAGGTTCTCCGGTAATCGAAGTCAACGTAGAATCTTCTCAGTTAACAGACAGAGTTGATGAAGCGTTATCGCTTTACCAAGAGTACCATTCCGATGCGATAAAGAGAGAATTTTTAAAACATCAAATTACCGCAGCTGATATGGTAAATAACTACATAACAGTTGGCGCAAACTTGACAAGCGTCACTAGAATATTGCCTCTAGCAACGAGTTCTTCTGGCGGTATGTTTAATGTTAATTACCAGCTGGCCCTAAACGATGTATACGATATTCGGGGCGGGAACGTCGTTGGTAACGTCGCGAGCTTTTATCAAACGCAACAAACTATCAGTATGTTGAATGATATATTCGGTACTGATGCTCATACTAGATTTCAGCGTCATGGTAACAAACTTCACATAGATGTAGAGTGGGGCGTTGATATTAAGGAAGGCGATTTCATCGTGATCGAAGGATTTGTTATCGTTGATCCCGAAGAATACACCGAAGTGTATAATGACTTTTACCTAAAGCGCTATACAACGCAGTTGATAAAAAGACAGTGGGGGATTAACCTTAAAAAATTCGAGGGAATGTTACTTCCTGGCGGAGTTACGTTTAATGGGCAAATATTATTTGACGAGGCCAATGCTGAGATACTTGCGCTCGAAGAAGAAATACGCTTGAATTGGGAATTACCTGTAGACTTCTGTATAGGATAATATGGCCACTAATCAATATGTAAAACACAACAAAGCGAACGAGCAAGACTTGTTTGCGGATATTGTCATCGAGTCGATAAAGTTCTATGGTGAAGATATCTATTATTTGCCAAGAGACGTTGTTACCAAAGATAATATACTGAACGAGGATGTAGAATCTTCATTCGATTCTTCTTACCTAGTGGAAATGTATATCGAAAATACAGAAGGGTTCGAAGGCGAAGGGAATCTCATGGCCAAGTTCGGGCTTGAAATTCGCGACGAGGCGACTTTCATTGTTGCGAAAAGAACGTGGAATACTTTAGTAGGCAGTCTTGAGGATCAAATCAGACCAATGGAAGGCGACTTATTGTATCTTTCTTTGTCTAAATCTTTTTTCGAGATATCGTTTGTTGAGCACGAGCAACCGTTTTTTCAGCTATCTAATTTGCCGGTATATAAGCTACAAGCTAAATTATTCGAATACAATGATGAAGACTTTAATACGGGCGTTGCTGAACTTGACGCGATCGAGGCGCTTGGGTTTAAGACAGAATTATTATTGTCTGATGTTATAGGAACATTCGATATGAGTGAACGCATATCACAACTACTTCCATCAGGCGATAACTTATCAGCAAAGATCGTTGATATAAATACAGCGTCTAACAAATTGACGGTAGTTGATATAGAAACGTCTGATGGATTATATCACGTATTTTCGGCTGAGGCTTCAGTAACTGGTTTAGTTTCGGGGGCTATTGGTACGATAATCAATACCACAGATGATACCGGATCGGGGACTCAAAACGACGACTTCGAGATCGAAGCAGAAGGTATCATCGACTTTACGCTAGACAACCCATTCGGTGAACCGACATAATGTTAAATTCGCATTTTTATCACGAAACAATAAGGCGAGCAGTGGCTGTATTCGGTACGCTGTTTAATGATATATCGATCATCAGAAAAGATGGTTCAGATAACGTTTTGAATATTACCAAAGTTCCATTAGCATATGGACCGAAGCAAAAGTTTCTCTCAAGGATAGAACAACAAGAAGATTTAACAGACCCGAAAGTAGCGATCAAGCTGCCTAGAATGTCGTTTGAGATGAATTCGCTTACTTACGATGGTACGACTAAGCACCAGAAAACTCATAGAATGAAGTATGGTGACGGAAAAAGCGTGCTGGGTCCCGTATATTATAGAGTAGGTTTTCAGCTAAGTATCATGACTAAGAATCAAGATGATGCGCTTCAGATAATCGAGCAGATAATACCATACTTTCAACCCGAGTACACCGTCACTGTTAAGCAAGTTAATAACGAATTTAACAACGATATGCCTTTCATTTTATCATCCATAAGTTTGGCCGATGATTATGAAGGCGATTTGATAACTAGACGAACTATCGTATATACCTTGGAATTTGAATCCAAGATTAGATTTTATGGTGGAGTAAACGATACCTCGATTATTAAGCAAGTTGAGGTAAATATGAAAGTAGATAATAAAAACGTACATTCTCAAATATTGAGAGTCGATCCGTTCACGGTCGAATCTAAAGATGACCCACACACAGTGACTGAAATTAGAACAATCGGATTACCAGAAACACTGACACTCGGTTTAAATGACGCGTCGGGGTTTGTTACTGGACTAGAAGTGGTTGGTACAACTTCTGTTTCTAGCGGGTATGTAACGCATATAGACGGTAATGATATAACAATTAAATTTATCGACGGTTTATTTGAGTTAAATGAAACGATAACAGATAACTCAGGCAATAATACGACAATATTAACACAAGTTGAGAATTGGAATGGCTAAGAAAGACGACATTGAAGAAGATTACGAATTTGCGAGAAAGCATTATCAAGATCTAGTTAATAAAGGCAATGATGCTATTGAGATCATGATGGATTTGGTGCGGGATAGCGAGACTCCAAAAGCTTTCGAGGTCCTATCAACGATGATGAAACAGAATGCCGAAATAGCCGATAAGCTAATGCAGTTACAACGCAACAAGAAAGAAGTGCAGAAGGGAGAATCAAATTTGCCAGCACTTCTTGATAAGCCTGTAACCAATAATAACTTATTTGTAGGGGACACTGCTGCTCTTCAACAAATGCTACAAGGTAAATTTGACGAATCGAAAGTTGTAAATGACAAAAATGATACATGATACAGAAAAATGTAAAGAAAACGGGTATCTAGGCAACCCTAACGTAAAGCGCGACGGGGTTGTTTCCAATTTCTCAAAGGATCAAATAACAGAATACGCTAGGTGTATGAGAGACCCTGTGTATTTTTGTACCAAATATTTAAAAGTAATACACCTCGATCACGGGTTGGTACCATTCGAGTTATATCCATATCAAGAAAAAATGTTTGACCACTTCAACGAATCCAAGTACAGTATTGTATTAGCTTGTAGGCAATCAGGTAAATCGATTTCTTCATGCGGGTATTTGTTATGGTATTCTTTATTTCATGCGACTAAGCTTGTAGCAATTTTAGCAAACAAAGCCGCAACTGCGCGCGAGATGGTTGGACGTATTACGTTAATGCTCGAAAACCTTCCATTCTGGCTCCAGCCGGGGACGAAGACGCTAAACAAAGGCGAGATTACATTCAGCAACAATTCTAGAATTATCGCTGCTGCTACTTCTGCCTCATCTATTCGTGGTTTGTCTGTAAACTTACTCTATCTTGATGAGTTTGCGTTTGTTGAAAATGATGCGGTATTCTATACTGGTGTATTCCCAGTAATATCTTCGGGTAAATCTACCAAAGTAATCATAACATCAACGGCTAATGGTCTTGGTAACACTTTTCATAAAATATGGGAAGGGGCCGTACAAAAGACTAATACATATAACCCATTTAGAGTGGACTGGTGGGATGTTCCCGGCAGAGATGCGCAATGGAAAAAAGACACCATCGGTAACACTTCTGAGCTACAGTTCAAACAAGAATTTGGTAACGACTTTATCGGAAGCGGGGCTACTTTAATATCAGGCGATCACTTATTAAAGATGAGCGCTAAATCTCCTGTATACACTCAAGGGTCAATGAAGGTATACGAAAAGCCTATCGAAGACCACAACTATATGATATTTGTGGACGTTGCTAAAGGGCGGGGTCAAGATTACTCAACATTTAATGTAATCGACGTAACAGCAAGACCGTTTCAACAAGTTGGTGTGTATCGCGATAATATGATCAGCCCATTATTATTCCCTGATGTCATCTACAAATATGCTATGGCGTATAATGAGGCTTATGTAGTCATCGAGTCTAATGATCAGGGTTCGGTCGTATGTAATGGTTTGTATTATGAGATAGAATACGAAAACGTGTTTGTAGAATCTACGGTCAAAGCTAAAGACCTTGGCGTCAATATGACCAAGAAAGTTAAACGCATCGGTTGTTCTAACATCAAAGATTTGATTGAAGAAAATAAGCTAGTGATTGTTGACCATGAAACTATTGTCGAATTATCTTGCTTCGAAGCTGTTGGAAGTTCATACGAGGCATCGAAAGGTAATCACGACGACTTAGTGATGAATCTAGTTATGTTCGGTTGGTTCTCGACTAATCCATTTTTCACTGAGTTAGCTGATGTTGATGTAAGAATGCTTATTCACGGCGAAAATATAAGGATGATCGAAGACGCGGTTGTGCCTTTCGGATTTATAGACAACGGATTAAATGAAGACGTTCCCGGCATGCCTGAAGAGTTTTTGTGGGATGGTACTTTTCCGTGCTCTAAATACTTCTAAATTATAAATAAAAGTAATTGAGAAAATACCGTATTATGAACACTTATTATATCTATTGAGGATAAACAATTATGTCATTTCAATTATCTCCCGGCGTAGACGTCAATGAAATTGATCTTACCAACGTAATCCCTGCTGTAGCTTCATCGACTGGTGCCTTTGTTGGTAACTTTCCATGGGGGCCGGTAGACGAAATTTCTTTGGTGTCATCTGAAACTAACATGCTTAATAAATTCGGAAAACCAACTGCCGCAGGCATGGTCGATTTTATGACAGCAGCTTACTTTTTAAAATACGGCAATGCGCTTCGGTTAGTACGTAAAGTGACCGACTCTGCTAAGAATGCTAACAACGATGCATCGTCAACTGATATCGTGGTAAAAAATACCGACGATTATCAGTCACAAACTTTTACGGGCGAGCTTGAGCTTATAGCCAAATATCCCGGAGTTATAGGTAACACGCTAAAAGTTGAAATCTGCGGTGACGCAACGTCTTACGCTTCTTGGGCCTATAAGACCCAATTCGTATCTGCTCCTGGCACTTCTGATTATGCCGCAGGTCGCGGTGGTTCTAATGATGAATTACATATTGTCGTCCTTGATGAAGGCGGTTCTTTAACCGGAACACCAAACACGATTCTAGAAACTTTTGGATTCGTATCCCAAGGCTTAGACGCTAAAACAAACGACGGTGCTACAAACTATTACAAAGATGTATTAAATAATAATTCAAAGTATGTTTGGTTTGCTGCCGCAGATTCGGGATTAACGGATTCTGGTAATGAAGTTGCTGGACAAGCATTTACTCAATTGTCTGCTTTAGTTGAATACTCCTTTGTCGGTGGCGCAGACTCGGGTGCTTTGAGTGTTGGTGACTATCAATTAGGTTTTGATCTTTTCGCAGACGCTGAGACAGTTGATGTTTCGCTATTATTCACGCCGAAGTTTGAAGACACATCTGCTACCTTAGCGAATTACGTGATTTCGATTGCTAATTCTCGTAAAGATTGCGTTGCCTTTGTTTCGCCTCCTGCTAGTTTAACTGTTGGCGTAGACGACCCAACTTCTAATTTAATCGCATGGGCAGATTTAATAGGATCTTCTTCATACGCTGTTATCGACTCAACTGCGCTTAAAGTATACGACAAGTACAACGATCAATATCTTTGGATTCCTGCTTCTTCTTCTGTCGCTGGTTTATGCGCTTATACCGACAACGTAGCAGACACTTGGTTTTCTCCAGCTGGTTATAATCGCGGCGTATTACGCGCTGTTACGAAAGTTGCGTTTAATCCTAAAAAAGCTTTCCGCGACGAGTTATACCAATCGCGTATTAACCCAATCGTTACTTTTCCCGGAGAAGGGACTATTTTGTTTGGCGATAGAACGGCTCAATCAAAACCGAGCGCATTCGACCGCATAAATGTTCGTCGGTTGTTTATCGTACTTGAAAAGGCTATAGCAACTGCTGCTAAGTTTCAGTTGTTTGAGTTTAACGATTCTTTCACCAGAGCGCAATTTCGCGGAACGGTTGAACCATTCTTAAGAAACGTTTTGGGTCGTCGTGGTATAATAGATTTTGAAGTTGTTTGTGATACTACCAACAACACTGGTCAAGTAATAGACACTAACGGATTTGTTGCTGATATTTATATTAAGCCTAACCGTTCAATTAACTTCATAACATTGAATTTCATCGCTACTCGAACTGGTGTAGACTTTAACGAAATCATCGGTAAATAAGGAATAAGATAATGGCTTTAAATATAGAAAACATGAAGGCAGCTTTGATCGGTGGTGGTGCTCGCGCTAACTACTTCGAAGTCGAGTTGCCGGTACTTGCTCAAGGGTTAAATGGAAACGATATGTTTCTTGTAAAGGGTTCGGTCCTACCTTCGTCTGTAATCTCGCCGATTATGATCCCTTTCCGAGGTCGGCAATTACAGATAGCAGGAGATCGTACTTTCGAACCTTGGACCGTGACCGTCGTCAATGACGTCGATATGAAGATACGAAAGTCTATTGAAGACTGGATGGACCGATTGAACGCAGTAGGCACGAATATATCTGAGCTTCAAGAGCCTTCTTTATATATGTCTGATGGTACGGTTTATCAACTAGACCGTGCCGGAAATAAGCAAACTGGATATAAGTTTGTCGGTGTCTGGCCTTCGAATATATCCGCGATCGATTTGAGTTATGATTCCGAGAACACTATCGAAGAATTTACCGTTGAGTTTCAAGTCACTAGCTTCTCTCGATTATAATCTAGTTTACGCGTAAAGGGGCTTAAGGCCCCTTTTTTATGTTATAAATAGATAGTAAACAAATAATTAATGAGTAAATAATGGAAATCTTTGGGTACACTATTAGTAGGAATAAAGCCGAAGAGGAGATAGAGAGTAAAAAAGTCTCTTTCGTCCCTTCGGGCGAAGAAGATGACGGCGGCTATACGGTCGATGCTGGTGGGCACTACGGCGCATACCTCGACATGGAAGGTACTCGCGCTAAAAATGACCGCGAATTAATTCTTAAATATCGCGAAGCTGCCCAACAAGGCGAAGCTGATGCTGCGATCGACGATATCGTTAATGAAGCGATCGTATCTGATGAAGGTTCGACTCCGGTGGGGTTAATAATGGACGACCTTGATCAACCAGACAAAATCAAAGATATGATCCGATCAGAGTTTGAGCACGTGTGTAACCTCCTTAATTTGAATTGGTATGCTCACGACATATTCAAGCGTTGGTATGTAGACGGTAGAATCTATTTCCACAAGATTATAGACGAAGCTAACCCAAAAGAAGGATTGATTGACATACGTCCGATCGACTCTACAAAGATACGTAAAATTAGAGAAATTATCAAGGATAAAGACCCCAAAACTGGTACGGAATTGATAACAGGTACAGACGAATACTTCATATTTGAAAAAGGCGGTATCGGTAACGTAACAAACCATGCATCCGCTACTGGATTAAAAATATCAAAAGACTCGATTGCCTACGTAACAAGCGGGTTATTAGATCCATCAAGAACACAGGTTCATTCGTATCTTCATAAATCGATGAAGCCAATTAACCAATTACGTATGATGGAAGACGCTCTTGTTATCTATCGATTGTCGCGCGCACCCGAGAGACGCATATTCTATATCGATGTTGGTAATTTGCCTAAAGGTAAGGCTGAAGCTTACTTACAAGGAATCATGAATCGCTATCGTAATAAAATGGTTTATGACGCTACTACAGGCGAAATGAAAGACGACAAAGCTCACATGTCTATGCTAGAAGATTTCTGGTTGCCTCGTCGTGAAGGTGGTCGCGGTACTGAAATCACAACGTTGCCGGGTGGAGAGAACCTTGGACAAATCGACGATATAGTATACTTCCAAAAGAAGGTCTATAAATCGCTCGTTGTCCCGTATTCCAGATTAAACCCCGAAGATAATGCTATGGTGAGTTTAGGACGGGCATCAGAGACTACTCGCGAAGAATTAAAATTCCAAAAGTTAATCAACCGTCTCAGAAAGAAATTCTCATACTTGTTCATCGACTTACTTCAAACTCAACTTATTTTGAAAGGCGTCGTTACCCAAGAAGAGTGGGAAGACATGAGGCAGTATATTAACGTCGATTACATAAGCGACTCTTATTTTGCTGAGATGAAGAATGCTGAATTGCTTCGCGAGCGAATCGGTACGCTAAGAGAAGTTGATGAGTTTGTCGGGCGTTATTACAGCGCTGAATGGGTTCGTAAGAATATCTTAATGCAGAAAGAAGACGAGATTGCGGAAATTATAAAACAAATTGAAGCTGAAGAAAAAGCCAACCCAACCCCGTCAGACTCGTTTGAAAGCAAAAATGTTGAGGGGCCTATTATAACCGAAAAGAAGAAAGATAAAGACGACCCTTGCTGGGATGGTTATCAACAGCTCGGCATGAAAAATAAGAATGGTAAGCAAGTGCCAAACTGCGTACCCATAGAAGATGTAAATGAAGACGAAAACGACCCTTGTTGGAAAAATTACACTCAACTTGGTATGAAAAATAAGAATGGTAAGCAAGTGCCAAACTGCGTCCCTAAAGATAGCGTTAGTGAAGAAGACGACGACCCTTGTTGGGATGGATACAAACAAGTTGGCATGAAAAAGAAAGGAGGCAAGCAAGTACCAAATTGCGTTCCTGTTGACGAAAGTAACGAACTTGATGAAGAATAACTTAAAATAATTATTATTATAAATAACTTAAAGGAAACTAATTATGTCAATCGAAAATTTTATTACCGCTCTCGAAAACGGTAACACCTCTGAAGCCAAATCAGAGTTCACCGGCGAACTAAGAAGTCGTATATCGGACGCAATCGAAGCAAGACGACCCGAAATTGGCGCATCAATGAGTCCTCAGAAAGCGGTCGATGATGAAGACTTATAAGCAACTTATCGCGGAAGCTTCGGGTAAGTCATTTGCTGTCGGTAAAATGAAACACAAAGCCGTTATTAAAAAATCGGGTTCGAAATTTGTCGCAACAATAGATGGTGATGTGTTAGATAAGTTTGAGAGTATCAAGGCAGCTGAAGAAGCCATCTACCAATTTGTCGAACTAATGGGGCAATAATATGAAACTATTAAGCGAAGACTTTGAGCAAGAGCTTGAATATATATCAGAAGCGGTTGGCGGTAAGAAGATTCAATTCATTGAAGGTATCTTCATGCAAAGTGAAGCCAAGAATCGTAACGGTCGAGTATACCCTAAATCAATCATGGAAGGCGCTGTAAACAAATACGTCACGGAGCAAGTTTCCAAAGGTCGTTCGGTCGGTGAACTTAATCACCCCGAAGGGCCAACTATTAATTTAGATAAAGTGTCTCATCTTATCACTTCGTTAGTTTGGGAAGGCGACAATGTTATCGGTAAAGCAAAGATATTAAACACCCCGATGGGAATGATAGCGCAAGACTTGCTTGAGGGCGGGGTCAAACTAGGCGTCTCAACTCGCGGTATGGGTTCGGTTGATAGACAGCGCGATGGTACTTTGACTGTCGGAAAAGATTTTATGTTAAGTACAGTCGATATCGTTCAGGACCCTAGCGCCCACGACGCGTTTGTTAACGGTATAATGGAAGGCGCTGAATGGATATTTAACTCACGCGGTGAGTGGACTAAAGAGGTGCTTGAGAACCAGACCAAGTTTGTAAAAGAGAATCACAAAATCATTGATGCAGATACGTCAATGCGTTTGTTCAAGAATTTCTTAAATACTTTATAAGTATAAATAAGAAGTAAATATAATAATGGGCATTTTGAAAGTATGGTAAGTGAGACTGAGATTGCAATTAGCGGTGTCCTCTCGAACTTTAACTCATAGGAGTATAACAATAATGTTGAAAAACGTTAATAAGACTGACCTCCAAGATGAAATCGTCGAAGACACTGATTTAATCGCGGAAAAAAAATTGAAAGCTGAAATGAAAGACAAGATGTCGATGTCGGCTAAAAAGAAAATGACTATGCGAGCTGGATACAACGAAGGCGAAGATTACGACGAAGACGACGAAGACGAAGATGAAGACGATTTGGACGAAGATTTAGATTTAGCTATTAACGGAGCCGATGATGCTACATTCGCTGCTATTAAAGCTTCTGCTAAGAAAGTAGCAAAAAAGCCTGTTGCGAAAAAATCAAGAGCTTCTGCAGAAATGCCTAAGACCAAGCTGGAAGATGTTGATTTTGGCGACGATCTAGATGCGCTTGTTGAAGGCGAAGCTACTTTGTCTGAAGCATTCCGCGAAAAAGCTGGTGTTATTTTTGAGGCTGCTATGGCATCAAAATTATCAGAAGCTGTCGATAGTCTCGAAGATCAATACGCTGAAGTATTATCGGAAGAAATTACTGCTGTCAAAACAGACCTCGTAGAAAAAGTAGATTCTTATTTAAACTACGTAGTTGAGTCTTGGATGGAAGAAAACAAGCTGGCGGTTGATAGCGGTTTGCGTTCCGAAATTTCAGAGTCGTTTATGGAGAAACTTCAAAGCGTATTTTCTGAACATTACATCGAAGTACCAGAAAGTAAAGCGGACCTAGTAGAAGAACTTGCGCTTAAAGTAGAAGAACTCGAAGAATCCTATAATGAAGAGGTTCAGAAAGCTATGTCGCTATATGAAGCTAATAAGATTCTAATGAGAGACAAGATTATATCGGAAAATTCCGCTGATCTATCTGCTGCCCAAGGCGAAAAACTCAAGTCTTTAGTCGAAGATGTAGACTTCCGTAACGAGAAAGCATTCACTTCTAAGATCGCGACTATCAAAGAAAGCTATTTTAAAATTAAGACCGTAGTCGTAAAAGACGAAGCTGAAGAGCTACAAGAAAGCGGTGACCCAATCGTTAGTAGCCGTATGGAATCTTATCTTACCGCTCTAAAAAAATCTCACTAAATACCAAGGATTTACAAAATGTTTAACTCAGAACTCTTAAAGAAAAAATGGGCACCAGTAATGGAGTCTACCGACGCGCCAGCATTTGCTGACTCGCACCGTGCTGCTGTTACCGCAGTATTGCTAGAAAACACAGAGAAGGCTCTCGCAGAAGAGAATAACCACTCTAACTTTATGACAGAAGCTGCTCCGGTTTCTAACAACTCTTCTGTTGTTGGTGCTGCTAAATGGGATCCAATCTTGATCTCGTTGGTGAGACGTGCTATGCCTAACCTTATTGCTTATGATATTGCTGGTGTACAACCAATGACTGGTCCAACTGGACTTATCTTCGCAATGAAGTCAACTTACGCTAAGAACCGTGATGGAACAAACAACGGTACTGAAGCATTGTTCAACGAAGCCGACACCGCATTTTCTGGTAATCAAGCAACTGTTGGTTCTGCTACTGGTATTGCTGACCCATTCGCTGATGCCGATAGTAATGATATCGTCGATGCTGCTGCTAGCTCAATTGTTGGTACGGGTATGAGTACCGCTGAAGCCGAAGCACTAGGTGATGCTGCTGATAACTCTTTCCCAGAAATGAGCTTCTCAATCGACAAGACTACTGTAACTGCTAAGTCTCGTGCTTTGAAAGCAGAATACACAATGGAATTAGCGCAAGACCTTAAAGCTATCCATGGCCTAGACGCTGAAAGTGAATTAGCGACTATCCTATCTGGCGAGATTCTTGCCGAGATAAACCGTGAAGTTGTTCGTACAATTAACACCCGCGCGAAGTTAGGCGCTCAGCAAGCTGAAGTTGCTGTTAAAGGTGTATTTGACTTAGCTACTGACTCAGACGGTCGTTGGTCTCTAGAAAAGTATAAAGGTTTGCTTGTTCACATTATGCGTGAAGCTAACCAAATCGCTATCGACACACGTCGTGGTAAAGGTAACTTCATGTTGGTTTCTGCCGACGTTGCTGCTATCCTTTCTGCTTCTGGTTTGTTAGATAACACTACAGCCCTATCAGGAAATGCTGCGATCGCGTCTGACGTGACTGGTACTACTTTTGTCGGTGTTGTAACTGGTGGACTTAAAGTTTATCTTGACCCATACGCTACTCAGAACTATGTTACTGTTGGCTACAAAGGTTCAAATGCTTATGATGCTGGTATCTTCTACGCACCGTATGTCCCATTAACTATGGTTCGCGCTGTTGGTGAAAATACTTTCCAACCAAAAATCGGTTTCAAGACCCGTTACGGTATGGTTGCTAACCCGTACATGGATCAGACTGGTGAGATTGGTGCGGTTCGTAGTAATTTATACTACCGTATCTTCGGAGTACGTAACATCTTAGCATAAGTGCTAATTTGCTTTAATATCTAAAGGGGCTTCGGCCCCTTTTTTACGTCTTGAGTTTACACTTATCGAAATGCCTTATAAATACAATTACCCTATGGAGGCGAATAAATGATATATAATACAGATATAGACTTAGCAAAAGAGAGTACCAAAAACAAAGATATTAACTTTCTTGCTCCAAACAGTTTTGCGTTAGTCATAGATAACATGACATACAAGAATGTCGAATATCTTGTAAAGACCGCATCAATACCACCGATATCACTACCAAAAGCGAACTACAGCGCTACGCAGAGAAATGTAGGTATGATTGGGGACCGCATCGAATATTCTCCGTTAGACTTACAGTTCATAGTTGATGAGAAATTGACTAACTATATAGAGATACACGATTGGATCGTCGGTCAAGTAAATAATCCCGACAGCAATTTTACGGCAACGAAGCAACGAGATATTACATTAATCATACTAGACTCTCACAACAATCCAATAAAAGAAATACTGTTTGCTAGCGCATTCCCCGTTTCATTATCTACCCTCGAATTTGACAGCGGCGTCGAAACCATCGAATACCTTATGGCTTCGGTTAGCTTTGAATACTCTTATTATAAAATACTTTAACATGGCGACTATATGCTTGACCTCGAAAAAATTATATCAATGTGGAAAGAAGACTCGATTATTGACCAAAATCTACTAGACGATGCCTCAATCGCATCAGCTAGAATACACAGCAAATACCTAGAAATTCTATCAGTACACAGAATGATTCTCAAAAAGCGCGAAGCAAAATATAGCATACTCGTCAAGAATAAGTTTCTTTGGTACAACGGTAAGTTATCTAAAGAAGAAATGGATGATCTTGGTTGGGATTACGACCCGCTGAACGGCTTGAGAGTCATGAAAAGTGATATGGATAAATTTTATGATGCTGACCCTGACTTAATTGAGGCTAAGTATAGCATAGATGAGATAAAGATTACGGTTGAGACTCTAAACGAGATTATGGGTAATGTTCGATTCAGGGGCAATACTATTAAAAACATTATAGAATGGCGGAAATTTACCGCAGGTGCTTAATTATGGATACGTTAGTTGTACAAAAGAAGAATCACGCATTCTTACACATTGAATGTGATCGCGGAATATCTAATGAACTAAGCGACTTTTTCTGTTTTTTCGTCCCCGGATACGCTTTCATCCCTAGTTTCAAGAATAAAATGTGGGACGGTAAAATAAGACTTTGGGATTCACGTAAAAACGAATTGCCTGTTGGGTTGTTTAAATACCTTGAAGAGTTTTGTAAATCGAGAGATTATGCGCTTGAGGTTAAGTTCAACAATTATTACGGCTCACCTGGAGCATCATACGACGTAGACATGAGTTTCATAAAGGATTGTACCTTCACTTCACGCGGCGAAGTAATCGAACATCGAGATTTTCAGCTTGATGCGGTTCATCACGCGATTAGAACTAAGAACAGCTTGTTATTATCACCAACGGCTTCGGGTAAGTCGCTGATTATTTACACGATGCTTCGACATTACATGAAGAATTACGACAAAGATATCCTAATTGTTGTGCCGACTACAGCCCTTGTTGCTCAGATGTATGACGACTTTTCGGATTACTCTACACACGACCGTGGCTTTGATGTTGAAGAATTGTGTCATAAGATATATGGTGGTAAAGATAAGTTTATCAAAAAGAAAATTCTTATATCAACTTGGCAATCGATTTATAATCTACAAACGCCGTGGTTTGCTAGGTTCGGGATGGGTATTGTAGACGAGTGTCACACTGCCAAAGCTAAGTCACTCTCATCAATTATGTCAAAGTTAAAAGAAGCCGAGTACAGGCTTGGTACAACGGGTACGATCGGCGGCGAGCATACTCATAAGCTACAACTTGAAGGTATGTTCGGCCCCGTATTCAAAGTCACGACTACTAAGACACTTATGGATCAAGGCCACATATCGGCCCTAGATATTAACGTGCTACTATTAAAGTATGGCGACGACGAATGCCGCGAAGTAGTCAAGATGGACTACCAAGCCGAAATTAATTACATCATCGAACACGAGAAGCGAAACAAGTTTTTAACAAACTTAGCAGTAGATCAAGAAGGTAATACGCTCGTGTTGTTTCAACGTATAAAGCATGGTAAGTTACTTCACGAGATGATTCAAGAGAAGGCCAGAAGAGGGAGAAAAATATTCTTTGTCTCTGGTGCTACAGACGTTGATACGCGCGAGATGGTGAGAAAGATTACGGAGACGGAGAAAGACGCAGTGATTGTCGCTTCGCTCCAAGTATTCTCTACTGGTGTTAATATAAGAAATCTTCATAATGTAATATTTGCGGCACCAAGTAAGTCTCAGATTAAGATTTTACAAAGTATCGGTAGAAGCTTAAGAATAGCCGATAATGGTCAGACAGCAATGTTGTTCGATGTAGCAGATGATTTCCATTGGAAGTCTAAGAAGAATTACACGCTCAACCATGCTGGTGTTCGTATAGCGGTTTATGCTAAAGAGAAATTCACTTACAATATTTATGAGGTAGAATTCAAATGAAAGATTGTGTAGAAGAAGAAGCGTCTAATCTAGATATAAGACACATTAAGATGTCTTCAGGTACTGAGATAATTGCTATCGTAAATGATCAAGAAGATGATCGCTATATACTGGACAGCGCTTATAAACTTATAAAGATCGGAGATACTGATGGGACTTTCTACTTCGACTTTGAAGAATACTTTCCCGTGAATAAGGAAGATCACTGTGTAGTCTACAAATCTCATATAGAGGCATCATGCCAAGTAAAAGATGATATGAAAGGGAATTACTTAAACGCCATCATCTCTCAAGCTGTATCGATAATGGATACTGATTATACTTTACCTATATCCGATACCATTCACTAGACCTGCCCGAAGGGCTTTGCTTAAACTACTACTACTCTGGCTGCGGCGGGGTTCCTTATTATAACCTATTTTACTCATAAAGTCAAGCTTTATTTTTAATTAAATAAGGCTTTACTAATAGCGCGAAATATAGTATAATAGGGGAGTAATACTAACAACTGGGCTACTTTAAATGAAAGAAGATAAGAAAGAAAAACCTCATTATGTGAACAACAGAGACTTTTCAAACGCAGTCTATGATTACGTGAAACTATCTAATGAAGCTAAGTTAGAAGATAAACCCGTACCCATAGTCACTGACTATATCGCTACCTGCTTTCTAAAGATTTCTGATGGACTGTCGTTTAGACCTAACTTTATAAGATACACTTATCGCGAAGAGATGGTAATGGACGCTGTTGAAAACTGTTTAAAAGCCATTAACAATTATGATATCACAAAAGCGACTCGAACAAAAAAACCTAACGCATTCTCTTATTTTACGCAAATAGCATTCTACGCATTCTTGCGTCGCTTAGCAAAAGAGAAGAGGCAACAAGATATTAGATTCAAGTATATCGAGCAAGGGGCCTTCTCAGAATTCTTTACTTGCGGTGATTACGATTCCGATGACTTTGGTGACGAACAATCGTTTGTTGATGAATTGAGAGCTAGAATCGATGGCGTACATAAAAAAGACAATCAACTACAAAGGGTTGAGAAAAGAGAGCCATCGGGCATTGAGCTTTTTATGGATGGCGTTAATATAGACACAGGAGAAACTTATGAGTAATATTGTTACACACGACTATGTATGCGAACACTTTATAATCGAAGAGCTTGTTTCGCAGAAAGTATTTGAAGAAAGAGGGGAACGGGCATGGCAGCTGTTAGACCCCAGAGGCTTAATTACCTTGGATCGCCTTCGTAAGCGCTATGGGCGTATGACTATCAATGACTGGAAGTGGGGCGGGAAAAATGAATCACGCGGACTCAGAACACAAGACTCGCCTTGGTATCGACAATTTTCACAACATTCATTTGGTCGCGGCTTTGATGCTATCTTTAGCGATACCGACAACCCTATTACTGCTGAAGAAGTAAGAATTGATATTCAAGAAAATAAAGATCACCCAGACTTTGAATTCATAATGAGTATCGAACTCGAAGTTTCATGGTTACACTTTGATGTTCGTAACTGCGAAAGAATATTTGCTTTTAGACCTTAATTATTAATTGGTACGTGATATGGCTCGTAATATAGTTGACCCGCATTCGGGTGAAGGTAAGCTTTACAAGGGCGGTGGTCGCAAAAAGGATAGAAAGCTATCTACTCTTACTAATCCTTGCCCTGAATATAGACCTCCAAAAGAATACTTTGAAGGTATTACCGAAGAGCAGAAAGCTTGGTATGAAGAAGAGTTACTGAGGCGACGGAATAAAGGCAGATATGTTGCGCCTGCCCACAAACCTAAATCCCACATAGAGCGTTGCCCCCAATGTACCCGAGCTATAAAAAGCAACAAGATGAGAAAGAAACATTTTGATTATTGTAAACTAAAGGCGATTAAATCATGAAAGTAGCAATTTTAAATGATACTCATTGCGGTATTCGAAACTCATCTAACATCTATATGGATTACCAAGAAAAGTTTTATCGTGATGTATTTTTCCCGTATCTGAAAGACAACGATATAAAGAATATAATGCACCTTGGTGATTACTTCGATCACCGCAAATATATTAACTTCAAGGCCCTGAATCATAACCGCAAAGTCTTTCTAGATGTTCTAAAGAAAGACGGTATCACTATGGATATAATTCCTGGAAATCACGATGTTTTCCACAAATCTACAAACGATCTATGTTCGCTGAAAGAGCTAATGGGCTTCTATACGTCTAATGTCAATATAATTATGGAGCCAAAAGTTCTCGACTTTGATGGTTGTAAGATTGGTATGATTCCTTGGATTAATAACGAAAACTACGTCGAGACCATGAAGTTTGTAGCTAACTGTAAAGCGCCGTTCATAGGCGGTCACTTCGAGTTTAGCGGGTTTGAGATGAATAAAGGGCATATATGTGCCACGGGTATGTCAACTAAGCCCTTCGATAGATTCGAAGCGGTTTGGTCGGGGCATTATCATACTAGGTCAAGTATGGGTAATATTAATTACCTAGGCGCTCAGATGGAATTTAACTGGGCTGATGTAGATGATGCGAAGTATTTTCACGTATTTGATACAGATACGCGCGAATTAACAATGGTCCGAAATCCACTCACGCTACACACCAAGATAAACTACGACGATACAAATACGGATTATAGCAAATACGATTTTGACTCTTTAGATGGTCAGTTTGTTAAAGTTATCGTTATTAAAAAGAATAACAGCTTTGATTTTGATCGGTTTATCGATAAGGTACAAGACAGTAACATTCATGAGCTAAAAATAGCAGAATCGTTCAGCGAGTTTCTTGGGGAGAATGTTGACGATCAAGGCATCGAGGTCGAAGAAACCGCAACATTGCTAGACTCTTATGTTGAGGCCGTAAATAGCGACCTTGATACCGATCGAATGAAGATAATGATGCGGTCAGTTTACACCGAAGCAACCAACCTCGAAATAGCTTAAAATAAAGCTTTACTTCAGGGAAGAAGTATAGTATAATATAAACCTAATCGAGAGTATACATTATGATATTAAGAGCAAAGCACATATATCCGTCGGATATACAGGTATCCTGTCGCGCAGAAGAAGAAAGCCTTATAGGACAAGTTAAGCACAATCTGGCATTAGATATGGCAAAGAAAATTGTCAATTCAAAACTTATTGAGTTTCGTATCGAAAAAAATTCTATGACTGGTGAAGCGACTATGAGTGTCGAAATCGAGGTGCAACGCGTTAAGAAAGAATCTGAGAAGAAATCCCATTCATTTAGCGCCACTAATGATTATCTTTATCCTTTCCTCGCAGATGATGGTACTACTATTCTGATAGATCGAAAACGTAGCCAGAGCAACCCTGCGGGTGAAATGTATATTGTCCCCTATGGTTACGAGCTTTATCTCAAAGCAGGTGGTATACAAGGCGCGAGGCTCAAGACATCAAAACTAGAAGGATTCATCAAGGATGAGCAGATATCAAAAGAAAGGTTCGACGTGCTAACCAATTACCAAGGGTTATCGAAAGTTGAACAGATATATTATGACCTTAAGAAATTCACCCCAAGAGACGAGATTCCAACGAATGATAATTTTTAAGACTGTGGCATGGAAAAACCTATTATCTACCGGAAATGATTTTACAAAGGTTGAGCTTACCCGATCACCGACTACATTGGTCGTCGGATTAAATGGTGCGGGTAAGTCATCGATGCTTGATGCTCTATCGTTCGGGTTATTTGGTAAGCCTCATCGCGGGGTTAAAAAAGATCAGCTAGTAAATTCCGTAAACAATAAAGATTGTGTAGTCATAGTTGAATTTAGCGTCGGTAGTCATGAATTTAAAGTTATTCGAGGCATTAAGCCTAACATATTTGAGATACACCAAAACGGTAAAATGATCGACCAGACTGCTGCTATTAAAGATTATCAAAAATATCTTGAGCAAAACATTTTAAAGCTGAACCATAAGTCATTTCATCAGATCGTGGTTCTTGGCTCGTCGTCATTTATTCCATTTATGCAGCTATCTACCAGCCAACGTCGTGGAGTGATCGAAGACCTTCTTGACATAAACATATTCACTAAAATGAATATTATACTCAAAGAGCAAGTCGCAAAGATAAAAGAAGAGCTAAAGGAGACCGATCACTCTATCATCCTTCACAAAGAGAAGATTTCGCTTCAGCGAAAGTACGTGAAAGATATAAGCGACTTAAATGAAGATAACCTTCAACGCGCTAAAGATAAGATTGAAGCATCTATGATAAGCATCGACTTTGTTGCGCGAGGACTAAGCGACCCGGGAAAATACATAGCTGATAATAAGCTTCCAACCAAAGATGCTCTTGTAGATTATAACGAGAAACGAGAAACAATGATTGGTTATCTGGCTCAATTTAAAGAAAAGATGCGAGTCATTGCTACAGAAGCTAGGTTCTTCGATGATAACGAAAATTGTCCAACTTGTACGCAAACGATCGAGCCTACTCTAAAAGCTGGACGCGTAGACGAAGCCAAAATTAAAGCAAAACAATTATCGAAAGTGATGGTTGATGCTAATAAGAACCTAGAAGAGATTGGAGAAAAGATTCGACAATTAGATAACATACAATCTCAAATTATTAAGTACCAAAATCGGATTATAATAGGTGAACGAGAAATCGCTATCCTACAGAAAAGTATACTTGAGTCTGAATTATATATCGCTGAGATAAGCGGGGGCCTTGGAGATTTACAAAAGTCTCGCAATGAGCTAGAATCGTTAGTAGATAACCGCGATATATTATTGGATCGAAAGTTTGAGTTATCGGATGAAAAGACTTACAACGAAGCTTGCGGCGAAATGTTAAAAGATACGGGCATTAAGACTAAGATCATTAAGCAATATTTGCCTGTTATGAATAAGCTTATAAATGGTTATTTACAGTCTCTTGACTTCTTTGTATCGTTTAACCTTGACGAGTCGTTTAATGAAGAGATCAAATCACGCTACCGTGACAAGTTCAACTATGCGTCATTCTCAGAAGGCGAAAAGATGAAGATAGATCTTGCGTTATTATTCACTTGGAGACAGATCGCTAAGATGAAGAACAGCGCAAGCACTAACCTGTTAATGTTAGATGAAGTTATGGACTCATCGCTGGATCAAGACGGGTTGGATGGATTTATGAAGATAGTCAACGAATTCGACGAAGGCACAAACTTATTCGTAATAAGCCATCGAGGCGATCAGCTAGATGGTAAGTTCAGAAGCAAGATTGAGTTCGAGAAGATCAAAAACTTTAGTTATATTAAGAAGGGGTTGTAGTATGAGTATGGAGAAAAAGGCTTTATGCCTTATTGAGCAACATGAATATATGTGGCGGATTGAAGGTCTGGTGAGAGATCAACCCGCTGGTATACCAGATCGCGCTATATGTAAGCATTGCGGTCAAAAGTACGGTAATAAAAAAAAGCAGGTGTAGTATGTGGCAGAAGATTCTTTGTTTTATCGGGTATCATGAATTTGTGTGGAGGTTTGAAGGTATGGTGAAAATGCAAGATGGCATACCACCTCACGCAGAATGTAGGCACTGCGATCAGGTGTATGGTAATAAAAAATAAGATTAATATAGCTAAACGGTCTAAGAAAGTTCTTTACTTCTTAGGCCTTTCACGATATAATAGGTACTTAATTGATCGAGAAGAGCATACTTGATCTAGTTTATTCGGTATAACAAAGTTAGTTTTTAGTTCTAATTATTCTAAGAAAGTTCTTTACTTCATCACCGAATAAGCGTATAATTAATACTTAATTGATCGAAAGAGTTTATATTATGTTTGAACGAAAATCACTACTAGCAAAGTTACTCGCGAAAGAAGACATCAGCGTCATCCGTGACGGGAATGTCACTGCGTCTTTTGACGTCGTTAATCGCGTTTTACGTCTTCCTTTATGGGACGATATGACCACTGACTTGTATGACTTACTAGAAGGTCACGAAGTCGGGCACGCGCTTTATACCCCAGCAGAAGGTTGGCACCACAGCACCGTTGAGCTTGGTATTCGTCGCTCGTATGTTAACATCATCGAAGATATACGCATCGAGCGCAAGATATGCGACACCTATCCCGGCTTAGTATACAACTTCAAGCAAGGGTACAAAGAGTTACTAAAACGTAATTTCTTTGGCTTAGATACACGCTCTATCGGCTCTCTTGGGTTTATGGATCGCTTAAATCTAAAAGCTAAATGCCGAACCCTTGTCGAAGTCGAATTCAGCGCCGAAGAATTACCGTATTTCAACCAAGCTATGGCTGTCGAGACCTTCGACGACGTTATCGCTTCTTGTTTAGCTATCACCGCTTGGTTAAAAGATAAAAAGAAAGAAGAAACCAAGCCTGAGCCTAAAGAAGATAAATCTGAAGAAGATGAGCAAGCTTCTGAAGAAAGCCAAGACTCTGACGAAGATTCCGAAAAAGCTTCTGAAGAAAGCCAAGACTCTGACGAAGATTCCGAAAAAGCTCTTGAAGAAAGCGAAGATTCTGACGAAGATTCTGATGAAGACTCTGAAAAAGCTTCTGATGAAGACTCTGAAAAAGCTTCTGAAAAAGCTTCTGACGAAGATTCTGATGAAGGTGAGACACCTTTTCAAGGTAAAACATCAAGCGGTGAGCAAAGCGATTCGCTTACTGATGACGAAGATTCTGTTGACGAGCAGACTTACACCGACGACACTTTTCGTAAAATGGAAGAGGAGCTTGTTGAGGTAGATGACAAAGGTAAAACGCCTATCGTTTGCGAAGGTCTCTTACCGACTTTTAAAGATTCTAATGTTATCTCTAGCGAAGAGATTATGAAGTCGCGCCAGACTCGATACGAAGAATGTAGTAACCAAATAGCTACATGGTATGAAAAGCAAGAAATGAATAAAGTTGAGCTAGAATACTTGTTGTTTTTAGAAGATAACAAAAAGATAGTTTCTCAGATGAGCCGCGAATTCGAAATGAGAAAAGCAGCTTTTCAGCAATCTCGTGCTACAGAATCTAAGTCAGGCCAGCTAGATGTTACAAAGCTCGCCAACTACAAATTTACCGAAGACTTGTTTTTGCGAAACAATAATATTGCTGATGCTAAATCGCATGGTATGGTAGCAATCATCGACTTCTCTGGCTCGATGGCCAGAATGATAAAGAGCGTTGTTGAGCAGGCTATCGTCTTGGCTATGTTTTGTAGGAAAACTAACATCCCATTCGATATTTATTCTTTCACTTCTAACGGTGGTGTCACGGAATATAACAAAAACCGTCGCAAAAATCGCGAGATGATAGCAGAACAAGATGCTAAACTAGTTAACGGTGGCAGTTACATTAATACCGACCAAGTGAGAATTGTTACTCAATTATCTTCTTCGATGACTAACAAAGAGTTCAACGAAGCAGCAAAAATGTTATTCTACACCTATGCTAAGTATGACGTTATGGGTGGCGGTTTAGATCGTCTCGGCACTACTCCTCTTAACGAGACTTTGATTTATATGCACGATGCGTTAAAAGCTTTTAAAATGAAGCACGGCATCCAGAAAGTAAACTTTGTTGCTATTACCGATGGTGCTACAAGCGCTTACTATAGCAAAACTGGTGGCAAAATCCAGGGCCGCAATCTTAGTTCGAGTAGTGCGCCGCGTGATTACATGAAAATAGGTAATAGCTACAAGAAGTGTTTTTTGCGCGCCGACTTAGCGACTATCGATCTTCTCGATATGATTCGCGAGTCGGGTGTTAATGTCATCGGATATTACCTTGTCCCTGATTTAGGTAAGCTACGAATGAAGCTTACGCACTTAGACCTTCACGATACAACGCCTTATGTCAAAGAGTATAATGCTGACAAAATCGTAGCATTGAAGAATATTAAAGGGTACGATACATTCTTCATTATTAACGGTAACGTTAAGGCTCAAGACGATGAGTTTGCTGTTAAAGATAATGCTAAAAAAGCAGACATAGCTCGTGCTTTTAAGAAGTTCTCAAAGTCAAAGAAGAGCAACCGAGCGCTGGCCACGAAATTCGCAATCGCTGTTTCGTAATAAAAGGAAAGTTTCTTAGTTCTAATTAGTCTAAGAAACTTTCGAAATATCTTTACTTATCACACAAGTTACGGTATAATTAATACTTAATTGATTGAAAGGAGGGTGCCGCGCAGCAAGTTGTTCGTTATAGTAAAAAAGTTTTTAATTCTAAAATATTCTAAGAAACTTCTTTACTTTCGACAGCCGATACGATATAATAGATACTTAAATAGATTAACACTTGAGAGATTACATTATGAATACATTTGACCGCATCCAACGCCTTGCTCTACTTGCTAAAAAAATAAGTATAGAGTTTCCAAATCAATCAGTTTTTTCGATCCGTGAAATTATCCCTATCGCAAAAGAGAACGGCTTAACTGTCGGCGCAATCGAAGACTGGATGAAGACTGCTCCGTCTCCAAAGTTCGGTAAATACGATATGAGCGGCATTATCGCTCAGGCTGGCGGCGTTGCTGTTAGCAATATTACCCCTATCGCAGCTGCTGTTGCTGCTCCTGTTGCCGCTGCTCAAGTAGCGCCTACCGTCAAGTCGGTTCAGACTATCACATCTGAAGATGTTTATATCCCAGAAATCGACCCTTGCTATGTTGCTTGGGGTAACTCTAAAGATATCAACCAAATCGTTGCTTCTAAAACATTCTTTCCAATCTACGTATCTGGTTTGTCTGGTAACGGTAAAACTATGATGGTTGAGCAAGCTTGCGCTAAATTAAAGCGCGAATATGTTCGTGTTCAGATTAATCCGCAGACTGACGAAGACGATTTGCTCGGTGGTTTCCGTTTAATTAATGGTGAGACAGTTTTTGCCGACGGTCCTGTTATCAAAGCTATGCGATCAGGCGCTATTTTACTTCTTGACGAGATTGACCGTGGTTCTAATAAGATCATGGCTTTACAAGGCGTTCTTGAAGGTAAGCCTGTTCTAGTTAAAAAAACTGGCGAAGTCGTTACTCCTGCGAAAGGTTTCAACGTGATTGCTACGGGTAACACTAAAGGTCGAGGCTCTGAAGATGGTCGCTTTATCTCTGCGACTATTATGGATGAGGCTTTCCTTGAGCGCTTTAGCATTACGATTAACCAACCTTACCCTACCGTTGCTATTGAGCGCAAGATTCTAAGCCTACATATGTCTAAGTTCGATTGCGTTGATGAACACTTTGCTGAAAAGCTAGTGATTTGGTCCGACACTATCCGTAAAACTTACGACGACGGTGGTGTAGAAGAGTTGATTACAACTCGTCGTTTGTGTCAGATCGCTCAAACATACGCTATCTTCCGCGATCGTGAAAAGTCTATCGAGCTTTGTATTAATCGGTTTGATGACGATGTCAAAGAAGGCTTTCTTGACCTTTATAGCAAGGTTGACGCTACTATTCAAGAAGCGCGTGAAGCAAAAGAAGCTGAGGAGCTTGCTGCTCAGAAATCTGCCGATAGCCGTTCAGAAGGTATTGATCAGGCTATAGCCGATAGTTTTTTTAATTAATAACTAATACATATTATCGCCGTTGTTGACGCAACGGCTTTTTATTACCAACGGAGAAGTAGATGAAAGACGAAGAACAATCAGCCCAATTTTCAAAAGAAGTCAAGGAAGCGCTAAAGCAAACTGAAAATCTTCTTATAGGTAAAAATAAAGCATACGGCGATGCAGCCCTAAATCCCGTGAGAATATTCTCGAAGGCTGATTCATTAGAGCAGCTGAAAGTTCGAATTGATGACAAACTGTCGCGCCTAGTAAGAGGAAATGATGCTGGAGAAGACGTTATTGCTGATTTGATTGGCTACTTAGTTATGATGCAAATCCAGTTGAATCGTATGAGGCAAACCGAAGCGCGTAAACATGAAGCTACACACGACCGTGACCGTATGCAACCATTCGAAAATCAAGATAGTATACGATAAAAAAAAGCTTTACTTATCACTATTAATAGCGTATAATAGGCTTTGTAAATTAAATAAACTAAGGTAATTAATAATGAAACTGTCGCGCGAAACAATTGAAGTCCTTAAGAACTTCTCAGCAATTAACTCTAATATTGTCATTAAACCCGGCAATGTGATTAAGACTATGGCCGAAGCTAAAAACATACTAGCAAATGCTACTGTTGAAGAAACGTTTACCGATACGATGGGTATATACGATCTCCCAGAATTCTTACTAGCGCTCAGCATGTTCGATGACCCCGATCTAAACTTTGATCCCGATATGAAGTTTGTTGTGATATCTAAAGGGTTGAGCAAGATAAAATACTACTTCTCAAGCCCAGAAATCTTAACTAGCCCAGACAAAGATGTTAAGATGCCGAGCGCAGATGTCAGCTTTGTGTTATCTGAAGTTAACCTTAATGATATCCGACGAGCGGTGTCGGCGCTTAAAGTATCGGATTTATCGATTACTGTTGATGATGGTAATCTGATAGCTGTCGCCAAAGATGTTAAGGATAAAACATCGAACTCTTTCACTATCGATCTCGGTAGCAAAGTTGAAGGCGATTTTAATCTCGTGTTTAGTGTCGCTAATCTAAGGCTACTTGCTGTGCCAGGAGATTACGCTGTTGAAATATCATCTAAGTTAATATCTAAGTTCTCTAACACCTTATCTTCTGTCGAGTATTTTGTTGCTCTTGAGAAGTCATCCTCTTTTAAGTGAGATAAAATAGTATGATCGATTACGCCGAAAAAGACATAATGTCAATGAACACCAAAGAACAGCTAAGTGGAATATTAGAGATGATTACCAACCCGAAAGATAAGCAAAAGTTAGAAAGCGCTATCAAAGAAATCAGCAACAGCATGGCTCTAAGTAAAGCGCAAAGCGAGCATCAAAAAAGTATTATAGAGAAAGTGAACGAAGATACTGGCGTCGATAAAAAGTTTATTAAGCAGCTCGCGACAATGTATCACAAGCAATCCTTTGCTAAAGTTCAAACTGAACGAGAAGAAATCGAAAGCCTATATGAACAGCTATTTGGTTAAATAGTTCTTTACTTCAAGGATGAAGTATAGTATAATATGCGTAGTAAATAAATTGAGAGATTAATATATGAGTGACGAGTTTTTATTTGTAGAACGATATCGACCAAGAACGATATCCGAATGTATTTTACCTGAGGGTCTTGAGCAGACATTCACTAAGATATTAAAGAAAGAAGAATTACCAAACATGATATTCTCTGGTACTGCGGGTGTGGGTAAAACTACTGTTGCCCGCGCGTTATGTAACGAAATGGGACTAGATTACATTATCATTAACGGTTCCGAAGAGGGCAACATTGATACTCTTCGCGGTAAGATTAAGAAGTTTGCGTCTACTGTCTCATTTAGTGGGGGTATAAAGGTTGTCATACTCGATGAGGCCGATTACTTAAACCCTCAATCGACTCAGCCTGCGCTTCGCGGTTTTATCGAAGAGTTTAGCGATAATTGCCGATTTATTCTAACTTGTAACTTCAAGAATCGTATCATTCCTGCTATACACTCTAGATGCCCTCCTATCGAGTTTGCTGTGCCACCGAAAGAGCGCCCTGCTATCGCGATGCGGTTCTTTAAAAGAATTGAAGGTATTCTTAACGAGAATGATATCAAATATCACCCAAAGGCCCTAGGTGCGCTTATCGAAAAACATTTTCCAGATTGGCGTCGAGTGCTAGGTGAGATTCAAAGATATTCTGTTGGTGGTACTATAGATTCTGGTGTACTAGTGAACATAAACGAGGATAATATCAATAAGCTTTTTGATTCTTTGAAATCGAAAGATTTTAATACCATGCGTAAATGGGTAGTGAATAATATCGATATCGAACCTCAAGCGGTTTTCAGAAAAGTGTATGACTCGTGTTCCGATAAAGTGAAGCCGCATTCTATACCTCAGCTCGTGTTAATTATAGCAGAGTATCAATATAAGAATGCTTTTGTTGCCGATCACGAGATCAATATGGTAGCATGCTTAACAGAAATAATGTCAGATGTGGAGTTTATATAATGAGTGATCACGTAATATATGACTATGAGACTTTGGGTACAAATTACGAAAGTCTTCCAGTCGTTAGCCTAGCAACATTGGCCTTTAATCCTGACCGCTTCCTTGAGGCCCCATATACGTTTGAGGCCCTTGTTGCTTCGGCTACCGAATACAAATTTAACGTAACTGACCAAGTAAATCGATACGGAAGAAAGGTTGAGGCGGAATGTCTCGAATGGTGGGGTACTTTACCCGCTCATGTACGCGAAAGTCAGTTGACCCCACTTTCCACGGACCTATCCATCGATTGCCTCGGCGACATTATGGCTGAACTTTGCGGCCCTAAAACCGTTATCTGGTCGCGAGGTAGTCTCGATACAAGTGTGACTGATATCTATCTTCGTCAGATAGGCGCTAAAGCAACATACAAGTTTTGGAATGTTAAAGACACTCGTTCATATATCGATGGGATGGCTAGTGGCGCTAACATTAGAAATAGCTTCATTCCAGAAGGCCTTGAGGATAGGTTTGAGGCGCATAATCCTTCGCACGATGTTGCTATGGATGTGATGCGTATGCAGACACTAATAGGAGTTTTACATGGGTAAAGTAAGCCCCTTCGACTTTTTAAATAGCATCAACTTGACAAAGAAAGACTTAATGAAAGACTCTGATGATGAAAACCAATATGTTGGGTTTATGGTTAATCGAGGTTTATCATATTTTAGAGAGACTGTGTTATATGCTAATACGATGAATGGGCTCCATCATGCCGACTCTAAACTACAATATTCTTTCTTACTAAATAGTATTAGAAAAGGTAAAAGATTCTCTAAATGGCATAAAGCCGATAAGATATCTGACCTCGAAGTAGTTAAAGCGTATTATGGTTATAGTAATGAACACGCGCGTCAAGCTTTGACTTTATTAAACGATGAACAAATTGATAATCTAAAAGATAAGGTGTCCCATGGGGGTAGAAGAAAGTAACAAAATAGTAGAATGGACTCCGGCAATGATGTTAGAGATTAGCATCAATGAGCCTGACGACTTTCTAAAAGTCAGAGAAACGTTAACCCGTATTGGGGTTGCGTCTCGCAAAGACAATAAGCTGTTTCAATCTTGTCATATACTACACAAACAAGGTCGTTACTTTATAGTACACTTCAAGGAGTTATTTTTACTTGACGGGAAACCAAGCAATTTATTCGAAAACGATATACAAAGACGTAATACTATAACTACGCTAATGTCTGATTGGGGCCTTATAGATATCGTTAATGTGGAGCAAGCGAAAGACATCGCCCCGCTGCGACAAATAAAAATTATTTCATTCAAAGACAAAGACCAGTGGGAACTTTGTACAAAATACAATATAGGTAACTAAGTGGATTCATTTAAAACATTTTTAGAACTTGAAGAGGGTGTCAATGACCCCGCTATATTTAAAGCCGTATTCCTAGCAGGTGGTCCAGGCTCTGGGAAATCATTCATCGTAGGCAAGACCGCACTTCAGGCTTTAGGGTTGAAACTAATTAATTCAGATACGGCTTTCGAGGCAGCTTTAAAGAAAGCCGACTTAAAACCTAACCCAGAAGATATATCTTCTCCTGAAGGCCAGATGGCAAGAGCAAAAGCAAAAACTTTGACAGCAAAACAGATGGGTTTTGCGCTAAAAGGTCGTCTAGGATTGATTATCGATGGGACAGGTAAAGATTTCGAAAAGATAAAAGCGCAAACCGAAAAACTCCAAAAACTAGGGTATGAGGTTCAAATGATTTTCGTCAACACAGATATCGAAACTGCGCTACAACGAAATCGAAACAGGACCAGATCGCTAGACGATGATTTAGTTAAAAAAATGTGGAGCGGCGTCCAGAATAATATCGGTAAGTTTCAATCTTTATTCAGAGGTAATATTATCATTATAGATAACTCTGATGGGAGCGACTTCGAACCAGAGACTTTATCTGCGTACAAGAAAGTTATGAAGTGGACCAAAACTAAGCCTAAAAGCCCTGCCGCCAATTTGTGGATTGATGCTCAAAATATTAAAAAAGGTTAAATTGATACCTAGAATCAATAGAATTAAATTAAGGAACTGAAATGACACCAACGTATGATAATGTATTTGTAACTCAAGTAGAACGTAAAACCACCACTGCCTCTGGCATCATATTGACCGGTGAAGTTGAATCTGGACTAAAGCCTGCTAAGATTCTGGCTATCGGCCCTGATTGTAAAATCTCTTCTGTAGGGGCGATCTGCTACGTTAAGTGGGGTGATACAGCGCCGATCACTGAAAGGGGTACTCAAGGCGCTGTAGTTTCCGAAACCAAAATCTTAGCCTTTACCCAATAAGAAAAAGCTATCCATCTTTATAATGAGACGAAAATGACTATGAACCATACTAACATGAAAGGTTTCGACTACATCTTACGCGAGACAGACAAAGACTCTTCTTCTATTCCATTCCCCGATCATGATGTTATTAAGCTTCATGATAGTTTTCAGATTAAATTTGCTGTTCCGGGATATAAACGAACCGACTTTCAAATAAAAACGTATAATGGCGCATTATACGTTTACACTGTAAAAGATTTTGATAACAAGGTAGAAAGAGATTTCGGTAATGGGGTAGAAACCATAGCTTATGTAAAGCGCTACATACCGATCAGGTCATTTTACCGCACCTTCGAGATGCCGGAGCGCGGTTTTGTCTCTGAGTGTATGCTTGAAGATGGAATATTAACGATCGATATACATCAAGAAGATGTAAAAGAAAAGCTTGCTGTATATTTTAATGTCGGTGACACGCATACACAATCCACCTTATCATCAACCCCAATCAAGGAGTCAAGTAGAAATGAAGTTGTGCTCGATCAAACGAGTTTTGAAAAAAGTAATAATTAAGTTAATGAGAAGCCGTATGTCTGTCGCAGAACACCGCATAGACTCGTATGGCTTAGACCGTTACATCGAATCCAAACAACCTCAAACAATTGCTGAAGTTGAACGTATATTAAGAGAGAAATTATAATGACAGTTAACGTGGTAAGACTAACATCAGGCGAAGAACTAATCGCAAAAGTAGCATGGAACCCTCGCGAGGGTTGGGATTTAAAAAATCCACTGATATTGCTCCCTACCGAAGATAACAAATTGACTTTTGCTACTTGGCTACCGTATCTCAAAGGTGATACATTGTTTGTATATAAAGACTCAGTTTTGTTTATGTTCGAGCCGATAACAGAAATGTCGGATCACTATGTTAAGTCAACATCTAAGATTGATCTAAGCGCTACTAGTTCATTAATTATCTAAAATAAAGCTTTACTTTTGAATCAAAAAGGCGTATAATATAATCTATTATGCGCCTTTTCTTATTATGGAGAACACTATCGAATTTTATACTTCCGTCATGCGATATGGCAACTCTCTTCTATACCGTGGATATAAAAACGGTCATCGCACCCAAGAACGAATTAAATTCAAACCTACCTTGTATGTACCCGATGGCGACTCAACTACTGTTGCCCTCGATGGCGTGAGCGTTTCGCCTATAGAATTAGGTTCTATGTCTGATGCTAAAGAGTTCATAGAAATGTATAAAGATACGCCTAATTATGATATATACGGTAATACTAGTTATACTGCTCAATATGTTCAGAAGCGCTATCCTGGTGTCATTAAGTTCGATCCTACTGTTATCAATATTACCTATCTGGATATTGAAGTCTATTCTGCTGAAGGGTTTCCCGAGCCTGTAGATGCCGCTTACCCTGTTACCGCGATAGGTATAAAAGCTAGCACAGGGGATACATTTATTGTTTGGGGTACTAAAGACTACTCCGTTGCTAAGTCTGAGCTTTATGAAAATTACCCCAACATCAAGATAGAATATCGCCAGTGTAAAGATGAGTCTACATTATTGACTCAGTTTTTATCGCATTGGTCGTCCCCTATTCATTGCCCTGATATCGTCACTGGATGGAATAGCCGATTCTTTGATATCCCATATCTCGTTAACAGAATCTTGTCGATTCTGGGAGAAGATGCTTCAAAGAAGCTATCGCCCCACGGTATAGTATCTGAGCGAACAGTTAAGATCAAAGGTCAAGAGCTTCAGCGGTATGAGATCGGCGGCATAGCTGACATGGATTACATGGAGCTAATTAAGAAGTCGCCGAAGTATAAGTCTCAAGAAAACTTTAAGCTTGGGCATATCGCTAATGTTATTCTTGGTGATACAAAGATATCGCTTGAAGAATTCGAGTCTCTACATCATATGTATGTAGACGATCATCAGAAGTATATTGATTATAATATAAAGGACGTATTGCTGATCGAGCGTCTAGAGGCTAAAACGGGTTTGATGTCGGTTGCTATCACGCAAGCCTATCGTGGGGGAGTTAACTATGAAGACACGCTCGGTACTACCGCAATTTGGGATTCTATTATTTATCGATACCTTGATGACCGTGGCATAGTCGTTCAGCCTAATATATTCACGCCTAAAGTTCCATATCCCGGAGGTTATGTTAAGGCACCGCAAGTTGGTCTTCATTCTTGGGTCGTCTCATTTGATTTAAAGTCGTTGTATCCTGAGATTATTGAAGGATACAACATGTCGCCTGAAACTAAATGCTATGATATCGTCGATGGCGTTGATGTAGAATCTTGCTTGAATAGAACTAATAAACTAAACCCTTGGCCTGAAGAAAGATCTATGGCTGCTAATGGTACGACATACCGCAAAGATGTTCTTGGAATGATTCCCGATATCATTAATAAAATGTTTAATGAGCGTGCTGTCGTTAAGGCCGAAATGATTGCGAAAGAGCAAGAGCTTGAAGTTTGCGATAAATCTGATACGCAATTAGTTGAATCGATTGAGATGATGATATCTACTTTAAACGCTAAACAGACAGCTATTAAGTTGTTGATGAATAGTTTGTATGGTGCTTTAGGTAGTAACTATTTTAGACATTACGATCTTGCGATTGCCGAAGCCATTACGTTATCGGGGCAGCTTGCGGTCAAGACTGCTGAGAAAGCCTTCAATAAGTTTCTTAACAAGATAGTTGGAACTAATAACTTCGATTATGTTATTGCTATCGATACCGACTCTAATTATCTAAATTTCGGTCCGTTAGTTAAAAAGCTTAAGCTTGAAGATAATAAGACTACACATGAGATCGTTAACATAATCGACAAGATGTGTAAGGATCAGTTTGAGCCTATGGTCGCAGCAGCCTATGCTGATCTTGCTACATATATGAATGTGTATGAAGATAAGATGATTATGGAGCGCGAGGTAATCGCTAACACTGGCGTTTGGATGGCTAAGAAGCGCTACATCCTTAATGTATATAATAACGAGGGCGTGTCATACGATGAGCCCAAGATTAAAATGTTAGGTATCGAAGCCATTAAATCATCGACTCCAGCTATTTGTCGAGATTCTATGAAGTCGTTATTTAAGGTTATCATGACTGGTTCGGAAGCAAATACTCAGGATGCGATCGCTAAATTTAAAGATACTTTTAATAACAGTTCGCCTGAAGAAGTTTCATTTCCTCGTGGGGTATCAGATATTATTAAGTGGTCGGACTCGTCCAGAATTTATAAAAAAGGTACGCCTATACATGTTAGGGGTGCGCTAATATATAATCAAGCCATAAAGTCTAAAAATATTACAAAATATCCACTTATACGTAACGGCGATAAATTAAAGTTTTGTTATATCATTATGCCTAACCCTATACGCGAGAATGTTATATCTTATCCTGATTATCTACCGCAAGAGTTAAGTCTACATAAGTTTATAGACTATGATAAGATGTTTGAGAAGACGTACCTCAATTCTATCAATCCTATACTAGATGCAATCGGTTGGTCTGCCGAAGATCATATATCGATAGAAGACTTTTTCGGTTAATGCTTATTCGTAATCGGTCTAAGAAAGTTCTTTACTTCTTAGGCTTATTACGGTATAATAGTTACTTAATTGATCGAAACACTAGAGAGAATATATTATGAGAAACCCAACTTTATTAAACGAAGCTCAACTAGCCAAATTCGTCGAAGGATTTAACGCCTTAATTCAAGATATCGATCCTATGAAGAGAGATAGATCAGAAAGCGTGAAAGCAAACGGAATAGACTTTGCTCGTACAATAATCCTTCACAAGCAAGCATTACAAATTCAAAACGCTCGAAAAGTGGTAGGGCGAATCACAACCAAAACAAATATGACCGATCTATTAGCAGATTGGGTAGTTGCTGCTACTTATTTGGGTTACACCGATCAACTAGAAACTAACTAGAGAGAATACTGCTATGTACACTTATGCTGATATGCTAGATTCGTTAAAGTCTACCAAAGCCCGTTGCGAGGGCAACCCCGATCCACGCTATATAAAATTTTGTATAGAATTACTAGTCAATCGATACCCTGCTATAACAGAACAAGCAGAGTACAAAACTTTTATTAAAGAGGTAACTGTATAATGGAAACAATTGAAGCAATTGAAGCCTTAGAAGCAACAAATTCCAAGCTAGCAAAAATAGCTATTTTGGGACAAATAATGCGAAGCGGTAATATGACCTTAATCGAGGGTTTCCGACGCTGCTATGATACCTATGAAACGTTTGGTATCAAAAAACTCCCTGAGCAAACCCAAACTTACCTATGCGATCTAGACATGTTTGATCGAAATTTTCATGAATCGCTTGACGAATTTGCTGCGCGCAAAATTACTGGCGGTATTGCTATTCAACTTGTAAAAGACCTTATGAATAACTGTGACGGAAAATTATGGTCAAAGTTCTACGGTCGTGTTCTATTAAAGAATATGAAAGTAGGCGTTAGTGTTACCACTTGGAACAAAGTTGCGATTGAGCTAAACCTTCCACATTTTATCGTTCCTGTCTTTGCTTGTCAATTAGCGGTCGATGGTAATAAAGTCAAGAATGTTTCTGGTAAGAAGTTAGTTGAAGTCAAGCTTGATGGTGTTCGGGTTATCTCTATTGTTCACCCTAACGGCGTTGTACAGATGTATAGTCGCAACGGAAAGCCTCTTAATAACTTTCCAGAAGTTGCTAAGACCTTATCAAAATACGCTTGGGAGTATCCTCACGTATTTGATGGCGAGATTATGTCATCTTCATTCCAAGACCTTATGACTCAAGTAAATCGCAAAAGTGATGTACAGACAAACGATGCGGTTCTGTTTCTCTTCGATGCTCTTACTTTAGAGGAGTTTGTTGCTGGCAGAAGCGATATTGACCAGACATCTCGATCTTGGTATTTAAGCGATCAAATTAGGGAAGAAGAGAATGTCAAAGTTGTTGGTCAAGAGCTTGTCGATCTAGATACCATAGACGGTAAAGAACGAATGAAAGCGATTAACAAAAAAGCGGTTCTTGAAGGTTATGAAGGTATTATGCTGAAAGACCCCGATGCGCCGTATGAGTGTAAGCGCACCAAGTCTTGGTTAAAAGATAAGCCCTTTATTGAGGTTACGCTAACCGTGGTCGGAGTCGAAGAAGGTACTGGAAAATATCAAAATGATACAGGTGCTTTAGTTTGTGAAGGTATAGACGATGGTGTGTTCATTAAAGTAAATGTTGGGTCAGGGTTATCCGACGATCAGCGTGACTCGATTTGGCGTCAAAAAAAGGAAGTAATCGGGCAGTTAGTTGAAGTACGCGCCGACGCTATTACCCAATCGAGTAGCGGTGAATATAGTTTACGTTTCCCTCGTCTAAAGACATTTCGCGGATTTGAAAAAGGGGAGAAGTTATGAATCGGTTTGAAGTTAAAGATACTGTTAGGTATTGTTCTAGCGAGTTTGAAGTTATGGGGGTAAGTATAACTCAAGATGCTATACAAGTACAAGAATACGGTATATGGCACCAAGCATCATTGTTTACGTTAGTTAGAAAACATAATAAACCAGATGATGTAGTTGTGGCCAACGAATTAATTGATCTGCTGGAAAAGCAAATCGAACAATTAGAATCAGCAATTTTAAAAATAAAGAGTATTAAAATATGAGTAACTTTGAAGATGTAGGGCAGTTTATGGAAACGTTTGGTCAAGAGATATTACCGATGCCTATGTTTCCTGATAAAGAAGTTCAAGACTTGCGCGTTGAATTGATACGCGAAGAGCTTGATGAATTGATAGAGGCGATCGCCCTTGGCGACTTAACCGAAGTTGCGGATGCGTTGACTGATATTTTATACGTCACTTATGGGGCGGGTCACGCGTTTGGTATTCCGCTTGATGAGTGTTTTGCCGAAGTTCAGCGAAGTAATATGAGTAAGCTTGGCGAAGACGGTAAACCAATGTACCGCGAAGATGGAAAGGTAATGAAAGGACCGCAATATTCTGTTCCAGACCTTCTACCAATCTTGTACAAAATAAATAAATAAATAAATCTTGACTTCAGGGACGAAGTAGGGTATAATACGTGTATATAAATCGATAAGGTAATAACTAGTTATGGAAATAGTTCAATTTGGTGACTACAAATGGCAAAAGTATAAAGGTAAAGAGGGGCAAGATATATTTGTCGCTTTGTTCATGGTTGAAGAGGAAGGCTTGGCTGGTAAGACTGCCGAAGAATCCGATTATGACATACTCATCCAAGATGACGCTGACTTTTATTTGCCCCCAGCAAACGACTTAACCAAGGGGGATGTCGATAATGAAGAATTTTTTGATTCGATAAACGAATCTCAGATTGCGTTTCGTTTTAGGAAGAATGTTTTTACTATTGAAGAGCAGCGAGGCGCTTATGAAGGCCTATATCTTGCGGCTAAAGAGTCTCATAATCGAGGCATGGCGGCTGGTGGCCGCGACGAAATGATTGACAACAGAGATTGGGTTACTACGTTTCAGATGGATGTGTTAGATTATTATGCTTCAGGTTCTATTAATACTGTAATCGGTAATGCGCTACAAGACATCTACGATAAACATTCGAAAAAACAATTTAAGGCTAGAGGGAAGGTATGGTTGACGGAAAAAGTCAAGAAAACTTTCGAATGCGAATATGAGGATTTCTTCGATATATTTATGGCGCAAATAAAAGTGATGGATCGTCAGAAGAGTAAAGAGTATGCTCAGTACATTAAAGACGATTTTATCAGCGCTACATCGTATGCCTCTCCTATCTGGTCAGGCATTGCGGGCTTTTATGGGCGGTATCCTAGAATCCCGTTTGGGCGACCTACTAGATTCACTGAAGATCACTTCGATGGATTGGTTCAAAGTTACCCATTTGCCCGAAAGCTTGAGGCAGATTTTAAGCGGATGCTTCCAAAACGCCATGCGCTTCAAGAAGCTTGCGCCGATAGGGTTGATAATAAGTTTTTGATTGGAGAAGATACCACATTCACTACTATTACCGTTAACACAACTCAAAAAGATCGCAAAGCAGGTATGGCTTATCATAAAGATTCTGGCTCACTTAATGAAGGGTTTTCGAATCTTACTACTGTCAGTGACGGGGTTCGCGGTTGGTCCAAAGGCTATCTTGTGACGCCTCAGATTCGGGCCGCGATCGATATCAGGCCGGGCGACTTGCTACTAATCGATAATATGAGAGTTCTTCACGGCAATATGCCTATCGAGCCTCCTGTCGGTGGTACGGTAGATGACTTGCTGCGTATGTCGCTTGTTTATTACTTTCGTGAAGATATGCTCAAGCTGGGTTCATACGAGTATGAGGTCTTGCGGCGCTCGTTTGTTACGGGGCGCATGAAAGATAAAGATCACCCTTTACAAAGGACGCGTTGGAACGGCGTTTCGCCTGATATGTGGGCAAGTAAAGAATGGTATAATTATGCTTTAAGTAAAGGTGGACGTGAAATGATTACCGAGAACCAGCAAGACTTAATCGACCTACACGAGAATGAATCAACTCTTGATGAGTTCTTTTAATGTGCGGCGTTATAGGCGTCAGTCTAAAAAACGTAACAATTGATGATATAAATGCTATCGAATCTTTGTTTAAAGAAACTCAAATAAGGGGAAGGCATGCTACAGGCGTGTCTTTTCTGATAAACGATAAAGTTGTGACTCATAAAGCAGCTATGCCTGTTGACGAGTTTTTGGCGCTTTATCCGATCGTTGATTGGATTGATGACCGCCAGAATATAAATGCGATCGGTCATTGTCGGTACAGCACATCTGATTTGAAGTACAATCAACCTATCGGTGACGACTTATCGACCATAGTTCATAATGGCGTTATATCCCAAGAGCCTCCAGAAAGCTGGAAAGAAAGATTTGGTATTGATACCGAGACTGCGAACGATAGCGAATTATTATACAAGCGATCGAACATAGATGAATGGCCAGATAGTTCAATATCCGCCTTAGTATTATCTAAGCGGGGTATAATGGATATGCGCAACGGTAAAAGACCCTTATGGCGAGCAAGTTTGAAGAATGGCTTAATATGGGCTTCTACCGAGGATATAATTAACCGAAGCCTTTTTGAAGCTGATTATATATCTAAAGTCGAATTTGATGGTGATGATCTTCAACCGTAAATAAGTCTTGACTTCTTATCTATAATAGAGTATAATACGTCTATGAATTATAACGAAAAACAAAATCGCCGCGAAGCATTTATCAAGTGGTATGCTTGGTCGCTAAAGTTCGGTGATTGTGATCCCGCAGTATGGATGACTGATTACTTAAATAATAGATTTGAGCATAACTCTGAGCAGACTATCTGGCTGGCTTGGTTATATGGTAACACATATTATCTACCCACATCTTGGGTAATCCTCAACGAGTTTCCTGACTTCGAGCTTGCTACATACGACCGTATTGATAATTGGAATACCGAAAATTATAAGCGGCTACGGTATCAGACCGACACTAAGTGGTCGAAAGGTCACTTACCAGATATGTTCAAATCGTATCAGGAGTATGTTGGTGATAGGACCCAGCGCGAGGCTTTCGAGTGTGTAATGGGCGATAATGAAGAGCAAAACTTCGACGCTATATACGACCTTGTGAAGACTACGTTTTATAAGTTCGGTAGATTTTCATCATGGTTTTTTCAACAACACTTACACCATACAGCCAATATACCAAACTTGCCCTCGACCCTATTATTAAATGATTATAGCGGCTCAAGGTCTCATCGTAATGGTTTGTTGCTGGCGCTAGGTCAAGACGATCAATACGACTCGACTTTTACTAAACATGAATATGCTGCGCTCGAAGATAATGCTAAGTCGATTATAATTGAGATGCGCGATAGGTTTCCTGACTTAAAAAACGACCTAAACATGTTCACCATGGAAACGTGCTTATGCTCTTTCAAGAAGGTATTCCGAGAAAGGAATGGGCGCTACCTAGGATATTATAATGATCGTGTAGCTGAAGAGATCGAGCGAGTATCTGCTGATGGTTGGGGCGGTATCGAATGGCGTCCGCTTTGGCAAGCGCGAGAAGAAACCCTTGATGAGCGCATATATAAGTCTAGGTTCATAAACAAATCTAAGTTTGGCGACTTTATCGCTACAGGTAACATCGATCGATTAGATTGGATGTTTAAAGAAGATACAAAAGTTTTCAAAGGCCTTGAGGAGTTTTTCTAATGAAGTTGATATATTTGATAGGGTTGCCAGGCTGCGGTAAATCTACAGTGATGCGAGCGTTTATGGCTAAGAGAACCGATTGGGTTGCCGACCGACCGATTGATTTGCTTGACTCGCATGTGAGCGGTAATGTTCGCGTGTTAGGTAAATATGAAGACGATGTAGTGTTTGCCGGCACGGATAGACTGTCGATGGCTGTTGCCCCTAAAGCGATCGAATGGGCTAAAACCAATCCAAGAGAAGTCGTTCTTGGTGAAGGCGATCGACTCAATAACAAAGGCTTCTTGGGCAGCGTCGATGACCTACGGATTATACATTTGTTTGTTAGCGACGATGAACGTGAGAGGCGCTATATTCAGCGAGGTTCTAATCAAAGCGATAAGTTCATTCAGACTGTTAGAACTAAGGTTAATAACATTGTTGAACACTTTGGGGCTACTCAAACATTATTTGGCGAAGAGGAAGGGTGCGTTGAACATCAGCAGTGCGAAACCACCGAAGACATAGATCGAATAGTGAACCATTTAATACACACTATAACCGTACATACGATTACCTCATAAAATAAATAAAATAAAGCTTTACTTATTGAGCGAATTACGGTATGATTAATACTTAATTGATAGAGAACTACATTATGAAGACTAATAAATTCAGTAAAAGTATGGCCGCAGACGCAAAAGCTAACGCGTTAGTACGCGACATCATTTCTGTGTACCATCCTGATGCTAAAGGCGACTTCAATAACTTTATGCTTAAATACTCTCGCCACATCAAAACTACGGCCATGGTTGAAGAGTGTATGGCTTATATAGGAGGGTATAACTTTGTTGATGGCGATCACTACGACTTCGATGACGGTAAAAAACTGAGATGTCCAAACACCGACTGTAAGACTGCGAGCATCAGTGCAAGAGCTAGTGCTCGCGGTGGCTATCCCCTAGCGATTACTGGAGTCCGTAGAACGTCTTCAGGTGCTGAGAAAGAAGGCGCGTTGCGAGTCGTGTTGTATAACCCCAACACAGATTCTAACCTCTACTATTTTATTCCGAAATCTGCTTGGGCTAATATGACGCCTAATGATCCATCTATTAAAGGTTTTTGGAATCACGAAACTAACAGCATCCCAATGTTAGATAAGTTTAGGGTGCGCGATTTTAAAGTATTAGCCCAACGACCCGCGAACTTTGAACTATGATATCACTGAACGTATTTAATAACATATTTGATAATAATACCCAGACGAAGGTAGAGTTTGAGAGCTTTAGTGAATTCGAAGACTTATTGTACTTGCTTTCTAAACGTCCTCTGGAATCTAAAAAATCGGCTACACTTATATCACCATCATCCTATATATCTGGTTCAACTCGGTCGAATAAAAACGTGATCGAATGGACGTGGGCCGCAGTTGACGTAGATGATCACAACTTTGAAGGAGATTTACAAAATGAGCTTAATTCTCGGTATGGCGCTTGGTATTTTGTGTGCTATAGTACCGCAAGTAGCACACTCGCTAAACCAAAGTTTAGACTCGTATTCCCTATTACTAAAGCTATACCAAAAGAAAAAATTAAACACTTCTGGTTCGCACTCAACAAAGAACTCGGGGGAATCGGAGATGCACAAACTAAAGACTTCAGCAGAATGTATTATATACCTGCGACTTATGCTGGTTCTAACAACTTCATTTTCAGTAATATTGGTGATATCATTAATCCTAGTAAACTACTTTCTGCCCACCCATACCTAGAGAAATCTAAAGGGTCGTCTAGATTTTTCGACAACATGCCCGAATCTATGCAAAAGAAAATAATCGATCACCGGAAGAGTAAACTAGATGGAGGCGACAAGTATAAATGGAATGGACTTCACGATTGCCCGTTTGTGTCGAAGAAAATGGTATTTGAGTATAAGGCGATAGTTGAATCTGGTTGGTACTATAAATTATATCAATTTATGTGCTCGGTAGCATTCAGCGCACTTTCGAAAAAGTACCCAATAACGGAGTTTGAGATTGAGCTGTTAGCTAGGCAACTAGATGCCGAGACCGGACTTTGGTATGAATCGAGACCTATCCGAGACGAAGCATCTGATGCTATAAATTTTGCGTATAAAAATATAGAGCTATAAATGAATAAATGGGACAAGAGATTCAGTAAAATCGCTAAAGAAGTATCAACTTGGTCAAAAGACCCCAGCACTCAGGTAGGGGTGGTGGCAGTAAGAGAACGGAGAATATTATCAACAGGGTACAACGGGTTTCCTGTAAGCATCGAAGACACGCCTTATCGATTAGACAATAAAGAAATTAAATATCAATACGTTATACACGGAGAGGCTAATTGTATATACAACGCTGCAGAAAACGGAATACCATTGAGGGGTTCAACGATCTATGTGTATGGCCTTCCGGTCTGCTCAGAATGCGCTAAAGCTATTATTCAAAGCGGCGTATCCCGAGTCGTGATGGTACTATCCAAGAAGACGCCAGAAAAATGGGGGACCTCGTTCAAGAAGACCGAAGAGATGTTTCGAGAGTGCGGTATAAAGTTCGAAATTAATGCTTTACTTTCTGATGAAAATAAGGTATAATAGTTACTTAACAAACTAATAAACGAGGAAGTACAATGGCTGGATTGATGGAGAAGTTAAAGAAAAACTCTCAGATAAAAGACATCGCTACGCTAGATGAGTCTATCTATTTTGTAGAAAAAGATATGATAATGACAGATGTGCCTATGGTAAACGTGGGGTTGTCGGGTAAGCTTGATGGCGGCCTAACTCCCGGCTTGACTGTTCTTGCCGGACCCAGTAAGCATTTTAAAACGAGCTTTGCGTTATTAATGGCGGCGGCTTATCAAAAGAAGTATAAAGAGGCGGTCATCTTGTTTTACGATAGCGAGTTTGGTTCGCCTCGTTCATACTTTGAGGCATATGGTATAGACACTTCTCGCGTTCTTCATGTACCTATTATGGATATAGAAGAATTGAAGTTTGACATTATGTCTCAGTTGTCGGCTATTACTAGAAAAGATAACGTGATTATAGTCGTTGACTCGATCGGTAACTTGGCTTCAAAGAAAGAAGTCGAAGACGCTAAAGATCAAAAGTCTGTAGCTGATATGACTCGCGCTAAGTCGTTGAAGGGCTTATTCCGTATGATTACCCCATACCTGACTAAGTTTGATATTCCGATGTTAGCTGTAAACCATACCTATCAGACTATGGAAATGTTTTCGAAGGCCGTTGTATCTGGCGGTACGGGTATTACATACTCAGCAGATAATATCTGGATCATCGGTCGTCGCCAGACTAAGAATGGTACAGAAGTTGTTGGTTATGACTTTATCATTAATGTCGAAAAGTCTCGATTTGTAAAAGAAAAATCTAAGATTCCGATCAGCGTATCGTGGGAAGGCGGCATTGAGAAGTATAGCGGCATCTTTGATCTCGGTATATCTTTCAACTATATTATCAAGACAGGCTCCCGATATCAGCTTATGGATCTAGTCAGCGGAGAAATCGAAGAGGCTAAATTATGGCGCAAAGGTATTCCAGACACGTTCTTTGAATCCCTAGTAAATCATGAGCCGTTTAAAGAGCAAGTTATGAAGCAATACATGATCGGGTATAAGACAGAGCTTGCTGAAGACTTTTTGAATTCTATACCATCAACAGCTGATGATGAGTACGAAGAAGAAGAAGCTAATAAAGAGGACGAATAAATGAAGCTTAACGTCGATTATAGGATATGTGAACGCGAAGATATTCAGTATAACATTATTGAACTGAAAGGCGGTAAGTATGCGGGCGTTATGTATAACTATCGCGAGGTTGTACCAAGAGTGCTTAATGAGGGGCAGATTAATGAAACATTTAAACTGTCCTTCTCTTGGGACTTAATTGAAGGCGACGAATGTTTGAAGAATGATCGCGCTTTCGATCGTCATATAGGGCAAGTGTTGGAGAGCGTACTACATGACTCATTTGAGAAAAACGATTATAAAATAGGCGGTAACGATGGCAAATCTTGAAACTACGATTCTCAGGAACTTAATACATAATGATAATTTTACTCGGCTTGCCATACCTTTCTTGAAGCCAGAATACTTTGATGAGTCTCATAGGTTTATTTTTAACCAAATAGCAAACTTTGTTCATAAATATAATAAGCTTCCTTCGCAGGAGGCTTTTATGATCGAATTGTCTGATGCTATAGATGGTCGAGTCGATACCGGCGAAGTGAGCGAAGTCGTTAATGAAATGTTTATCCCTAACGAGATCGATTTGGGTTGGATACTAGATCATACAGAGAAGTGGTGCCAAGATCGTGCTATCTTCTTAGCTGTTATGGAGTCTATTACCATAATCGACGGTAAGCATGAAGAATTAACACCTAATGCTTTACCGGACTTGTTGACTAAAGCATTAGCAGTTTGCTTCGATAGCAGTATAGGACACCACTACTTCGAAAATAGCGAAGAACGATATGACTCATATCACGCGGTTGAAAGCAAATTACCGTTTGATATCGAGATGTTGAATACTATTACTAAAGGCGGGGTGCCTCCAAAATCTTTGAACTGTTGGTTGGCGTCTACGGGCGTAGGTAAGAGTTTGGTGATGTGCCATCAATCTGCGGCTGCTTTGTCTGCTGGTAAAGATGTTTTGTATATTACTATGGAGATGGCAGAAGAGCGTATTGCTGAACGGATTGATGCTAACTTAATGAATGTTGAACTCGATAACCTTCGGTCACTTTCTAAAGATATGTTCAACAGTAAAATAAAGAAGATAAGCGATAAGACTAATGGTACGTTAATCATAAAAGAATACCCCACTGGATCTGCTCACGCGGGTCACTTTAGGGCATTGCTAGACGACTTAAAATTAAAAAAGAATTTCAGGCCTAATATTATTTTCATAGACTATATAAACATTTGCGCGTCTTCGCGTATGAAGGGGTTATCGGGTAACGTTAATACATACTCTCTTGTTAAGTCTATAGCAGAAGAGCTTCGTGGTCTGGCGGTTGAGCAAAATGTCCCTATTTTTACGGCTACTCAATCTAATAGATCAGCTTTAAATAATTCTGATATGGACTTAGATAATGTTTCTGAATCGTTTGGTCTTCCTGCTACAGTCGATTTCATGGCCGCAATCATTAGTACCGAAGAGCTTGAGAAGCTAGGGCAGATAATGTTTAAGCAGTTAAAAAATAGGTACAGTGACTCTAACTCAAATAAACGATTTGTTGTAGGGATTAATCGAGGCAAAATGAAGCTATACGACGTCGAAGCCTCGGCTCAATCTTTGGTACAAGGCGGTCTTGGTTCCAATCAAAACAGCGCTCCTGTTAATACGTTTGGCTCTAATGAAAAGAAAGACTTTTCAGGCTTCAAAATGTAATTTAATATAGCTAATGAGTCTAAGAGAGCACTTGCCTTCTTAGACTTTTTCAGTTATAATAGGTACTTAATTGATCGAAACACTAGAGAGAATATATTATGAACGAATTAAGCTTTTTTATACAATTAACAGGTGTAGTTTGCTGGACGTATCTTGCCACATTTACGGCTTGTGAAGGCATTAAGTGTATTTCTGTTGTTGCTACATTTATGTTGGCTGTTCAATATACTATTTTAGCTATGTATGTACTGTAAATAATAGATTTTCTATATAAACAAACAGAGTATTCATAATATGGATCAATACGAATTCGTGATGCAACTAACAGGTCTAGCGGCTTGGTTGTTTCTAATCATACGTTACGCTCGTAATCGAGCTTTCGTAACTTCTTGTCTATGTTGTCTAGGCATATTTACTCAACTATTTCTTTTAATTGCGGTGCATTATAAATGATAGATATACTTTTAAAATTAACATGCGTTTGTGTAGCGTTTATGTTTATCGGAATATATAAACGAAGCGATTTCTTGACCTATGCTTCTGGTGCTATCGGTATTTTGATTGCTACTATCAGCATGCTCTTAATCGCTCTGGGGTACTAAGATGCTTTCAGCAACTATGTTAATTTTCACTATCGCCTCTATATTCATGTATATAAAGTGTATTAAAGATCTAGAATTCTGTTATGCTGTTCTATTTGGCGTTTTCTGGGCTTATGGTTTAATGTTGACGGCATACATATTCTTCTTTTATAGGCATACAGTAGGATAGAATATTTTTCATTTCCCAGTAATATCATAAGGCTATATAGTACCATGTTAATAGAATATTCAACTTTAATTACCGTATTAATTCTTTGGGTTTCCTCGATTTATTTCTCGTATAAGCGAGCATACACTATTGGCGTATTATCGGGGGTTTCGATCGGAACTAGTGTTACCATTAATATGTTGGTAGAAAAGGGCTATATTAACACAGATAAAGTAAAAGAAGATAACGTTTTTTTAAACAATAACCAATAAGGACCTAAAATGAGTATAATGGAATCACAAATAACCCAGATCACAGAGCTATGCAAATTAAATAGAAGTAATAAAGAGATCGCCGAGATTATGACCATGCCTGAAAAAAGGGTAGAGGATATAGTCAAACACATAGCAGCAGGAACTTATGTCACTGAAGATAAACAGTTTCTCCTAGGATAGAGATATTTGGTCTTATAAATATAATAAACCTAATACGGACCAATATCAATGTTACGATTTAAAACCTTCCTATCAGAAGCGGCAAAATCTTGGTTGACCTTTAGCGATTTACCTAGAGCATACAACCCTGAGCTTAAAACGTTTATGGTAAAGTTCCAGAAAGTTTTAGGTAACAACGAAGAGTTTATCTACATAGATGATAAGTATGACTTCAGAAAAGCTACTAAACAACTAACAATAAAAATAACAGATAAGTCGCTAATTCCACAACTTGCCTCCGACTCGAAACTTTCTCAGTATGGTTTCAATAAGGTTGGGGACAGGTTCATTTCGTCGTTATTAATTAATGTCGCATTGACCCCATCTGGCGGTATACGCGGAACAGGTAGATTACCTAGAAAGGGACAAACTGAGTCTATACCGACGACCGCAGAACAAGAACTTGGTACTATAAAATACTTCGAAGCGGCGATGAAAGGCAAACGTTTGACGGCCCGTCAAGTCTCAGACTTAGTTAGTTATGATTTCGGTTCTGATTGGCTGCATAATTTTAGCGAGCAATACGAAGCGTTCAACGACAATATCGGATCTGTTAAAGGAGCCAAGATATACCTAGACTCGGGTAAAAATGATTCTAACGTATTGATAAACTTAGCAAAGAAGTTTGGACTGAAAGACCTAAAAGATAATTGGAATCCTGCCGATATATGGGTGATGACTATATCAAAAGCAAAGGTGTTGTCTGAGACCAAAGATATCAATTCTCTTGAGCAATTCAACGGTTATATGCTCGATAAGTATAACAGTAAAGAAATAATTGGTATATCCTTAAAGAAAGTGCCGAAGACCAGAAAAGCGAAGTTTAGTGTGGTATCTACCAAAGATATGCCGCAAGTGTCGCTGAAGCCTAGCAGAGTGTTGTTTGATCCATACCAAAAGAATTTCATCTTTGAAACAGAGGGTAACATATCTGGCTTCAACTTGAGAGTTGGATATAAAGCAGGCTCGATATCTTCTTTGTCTGATATCAGAATTTATCTAGAAGGGCGACAGAAAGGTGCTAAGGTTCAGCTTGGGGGCGTGTCGTCTTCTCTATTCCCTAAACTAGCGCTCGCTAATGGGTTTGATATAGCGGCGGATAAGAAAAAGATTTTTGCTGACCCTATGGCGTATATAAACAGCACAGTACCTAAACTGATGGCTCATCCCGTCGTTGTTAATAAAATGAGCGCTCTACCCGATTCTGAAATACAAATCAAAGCTGCGGCGTTTCTCACTTATTATCTCCAAATACTTCTTGAATCAGATAATCAAATGCTAAACAGTGCGTATTACTCTAGCAGCAAGATGAACGATTTTTCCGCAATACATATAAAGTTATACTAGGAACACGAAGACGAATATGAAAAACTTTAAAGACTTCATAACAGAAGCCAAGAACACCCACATGACCCACATCGAAGATCAAGTGATCTACGGCGGGGTTAACGGCGCTCGTGATGCTATATTAGCATTGAGGTCATTAAGAGATATGCTGGCAGGAAATGCTAAAGGCTCAACCGATGTAACCGTTAAATGGGACGGTGCGCCAGCAGTATTTTGCGGTATTGACCCGCAAGATGGCGTATTCTTCGTGGCAAAAAAGGGCATCTTTAATAAGAACCCAAAGGTGTATAAGACGGTTGCTGACGTAAATGAAGACATCGACAACCCTGAATTAGCCTCTAAGATGATAATTGCTTTGAAAGAGTTATCGAAGCTAGGTATAAAAGGCGTAGTACAAGGCGATATCATGTTCACCGACGACACCAAAGAAGAGTCGATTGATGGCGAGAAATATACCACTTTTCATCCAAATACCATAGTGTACGCTATCCCATCAGACTCAGATGCTGCGAGAGAAGTGAGACGCGCGAAAATAGGCGTAGTATTTCATACCTCGTATTCTGGATCAACATTCGAAGAAATGTCAGCAGATTTTGGAGTTGATGTTAGTAAGTTTAAGAAAGTTCCAACAGTCTGGGCTAAAGGCGCAGGATTACGAGACATGGCTGGGACCGCTACATTTACCTCTGCCGACACTAAAGAAGTCACTGCTTCGCTATCCAGCGCGGGTAAAATGTTCAGTAAATTGAAAGGCAGCACTCTTCGCGAATTAGAAAAGAATCCAGAGCTACAGCGCCTTATCGAGACATATAACAATTCGCTTGTTCGCGACGGTCGAGTTATAACGAATACTAAAAAGCACGTTGATGGTCTAATAAAGTTCATTGAGGATAGATTTGCTAAAGAGATCGACAAACGAAAGTCCGATAAAGGCAAAACTGCTCAAGCAGATAAGCGCGATGATCTCTTAAAGTTTTTCTCGAAAGATAACAAAGCAAACTTGGTATTCCTTTTTGAGTTACAGTTAGCTATAGTCGAAGCTAAAATGATAATCATCAGGAAACTAGATAAATTGAATAGTATAAATACTTTTATAAAAACTACTAACGGATTTAAAGTTACTGGTTCAGAAGGGTTTGTGTCTATAGATCGCTTAAAAGGCGGTGCCGTCAAATTAGTTGATCGAATGGAATTCTCGTTCAATAACTTCTCTCCAAGTATTTTAAAGGGTTGGCAAAAAATATAGATACATTGAGGCTTTTAATTAAGTCATTTATCGTAGGCAAGCATCCGAATGGGAATAAACATGCTAAGTTTTAAAGAATATAGTTTACAAGAAGACATTGCGATACAAGAAGCAACAGATGAAATAGGTGAAGCGCTTACCATGCAGCAACGCATGAAAGCCAAACAATCTTTTCGTAAAAACAAAGCTAAAATAAAAGCCGGTAAACGAAGAGCTGAAAATAAGATTGCCTCACCAGATAAGCTTAAAAAACGCGCTCGTAAACAGGCGCGTAACGAAGTCGAAAAGAAGATATTAAAAGATAAAAATAAAGCTGATCTGAGTTTTAGTGCGAGACAGGCTCTCGAAAAGCGCGTTGATGCTAAAAAGGGTATGATTGATCGAATAGCCAAGAAGCAACTACCTAAAACTCGCAAAGCAGAGCTAGAGAAAAAGCGCGGCGGGGCTAAGAAAGAGGGAGTCAACGAAGGCGTTGGGCCGTACAAGCATGCCTTAGCATCTATATCTGCTGGACAAGAGCAGAGATTGAGCGGAGATATGCTCAAAGGCATTAAATATGCGCTCAACCGTATGGAAGACGGTGAAGACGAAAACGAAGCCATGGAAGATGCTATTAAAAAGTTTAAAATTAGGCCTAGCCAGACAAAGAATTTCAACAAATTCTTTTCAGATCTTAACATAGGGTCTTTATCTGAAAGCGTTGGGCCGTACAAGCATGCCTTGGCATCTATATCAGCTGGACAAGAGCAGAGATTGAGTGGCGATATGCTAAAAGGTATCAAATATGCGCTTAACCGTATGGAAAACGGCGAAGACGAAAACGAAGCCATGGAAGATGCTATTAAAAAGTTCAGAATACCTTCTAAATCGATCTCAAATTTCAATAAATTCTTTTCTGATAGATCAATAGGGTAAATTAATGAAGTCATTCTCGCAATTTCTCAAAGAAGAGGAATCAAAAACGGCTACTTTCACGTTCGGTAGATTTAATCCACCAACGACAGGGCACGGCAAGCTGTTAGATAAAGTTAGCGCTGTATCAAAGAGTGGCGACATGTTTATTTACTCTAGTCAATCAAACGACGCTAAAAAGAATCCGCTAGACTATCAAACTAAGGTCAAATTTCTGCGCAAAATATTTCCGAAGTATGCTCGCAGCATTATCTTAGATAAAAAGATTAGAATGGTGTTTGATATACTAGTTGACTTATACGATAAAGGCTACTCAGATATCAATATGGTTGTTGGTTCCGATAGAGTATCAGAGTTCGAGGCCGTAACAAATAAATATAACGGCGTTGAAGCTAGACATGGATTTTATAACTTTAAAAACGGCATCAAAATCGTTTCTGCCGGAGATCGGGACCCTGATGGCGAAGGCGTTGCTGGAATGTCTGCCTCTAAAATGAGAGCAGCGGCAAAAGAAAATGATCTAATCTCGTGGAGCAGTGGGCTACCTTCAAGTTTTAAAGGTTCAACCGATCTACTAAACGCTGTTAGAAAGGGTATGGGTTTATCCGAGGCTAGAAGTTTCAGAGAACACTTGAAACTGAAGCCCACTTCTGATGCTCGTGAAGCTTATGTGGAAGGCGCATTATTTGCTAAAGGCGATCGTGTCATTATCAACGAAGACGAACTTGTAACGGTTCGCGTCAAGGGTTCAAATTACCTTATCGTCGAAACGGCTTGCGGTAAAAACCTCAGAAAATGGATTGAAGATGTCTTGCCGCTAACTAACATTAGAGAAACAATATGAATCAGCTCGATGAAGCTTTGGTTAGAATTGAAGCAAAGATAGATAACCTGAATGCTATCGTTAACTCGATTGAAGAGACGGAGAGAAAGATTTTTCAACTCGAACAGTTAACGAACTCCCACAACGATCGCCTCAATAAGTTATCGGTAAAGGTTCAAGAAGCGCGAAAGACAAACAAAAGCGCTATTTTAATAGGCTCCGCAATATTAAGTATTATCACATCTTACTTAATATACGGCTTAAAATAACAAATTCATAAAACGTAATTAATACTAGGAAACATAATGACTACAATATCAGAAGCATATCGATCAATGTTGCTAGCAGAAGAGCTAAAGATCAAGACCAAATCAGAAAACGAAACTGAAGCAGACACTGACGGTGACGAAAATGTGCCTAAAGAAAAAGCAAAAGGGGACCCAGCAGCGATCAAGCCTAATGATGGTGAGGGTGAGGTTAAACCTAAAGCAATTCCAGAAAAGAAACAGAAAGTGTCAGAAGGCGCGAAAGAAAATCGCGAAGCTGATGCCAAGAAAGCTAAGGCAAAAACCAAAGATGCTGATCGCGGGTTTGACCAAGATGGTCAGTTAAAGCGTAACAAAGGTAACTTATCGGATTTCCAAGAAGCATTCGGCGAAGATGATTGGGTGCATATCAATAGAACAGGCGTTAGCGATATGCCAAGTAAAGATCATGTTATCGGGTACAGCAAAGCTCTAAAAAATCAAAATGCCTCCCCTAAGTTAAAGAAAGGCGCTAACTCTGCTATGCGTATCGGCGTAGCCAAGAAAAAGGGTTATGTCATCAAAGAAGCGTCTGGTGACAAAGAAGCATATAAGAAGTTTTTCACTGCTGCGATGAAGAAGTTTGGTGTAACAGAGCCAGATCAGCTTAAAGGCGATAAAGAAAAAGAATTTTATGACTATGTAGATGCGAATTGGGAAGCCGACGACGAAGTTGCTGAATCAAGAATTCGATCAAAAACTCTGCGCGATTTAGTCAATGAATTAACTAACAAAAGGTAACATTATGAACAAGCCAACATATCTAAAACACGCAACCGCTAAAGCTAATGGGTATTTCGCAGCGAACGGCGAGAATCTCAAAAGCGTTAAGCTATCGCAAGCGCAGCAAGACGAGTGGAACGGCGTTGAAGCAGACGAGCCAACTCAAGACGTTGAACCGAAAGATGAGTATCATCCGAAACCAGAAGCGCTTGTTTTAGAAAAAGTATCCGATGCTGAGAAAAAGAAAGCCGAAAGAGCTGCTAAGAAGGCGGCTAAAAAGAAAGTAGATAAATAGTTTTATAATTAATATATAAGGCTATTTATGAAAATATTCGATACCATCGATCATAACAACTTTGTTATGTACGCCACCCACGTATACGACAACCCCTGTTGCGAGAGTACAGAAGAATTCTACCAAGATCTGAATAGGATTAAATACCTTAAAAGGTTATTGAACAGATATCAAGACGAAGGCGATCTAAGAGAACGACTCATACTTAATCACTTGATTGTGATATACAACGTTTTTGGTATCGAGGGCGCTCACAAAATGTTATTTTTTAAAATAGATAAGTCGCAATGGTCGTATTTAAAGACATTCATATCATACCTCGGGTATTTAGAAGATAGCGCACTACCGTCGATACCAGTTGATGCTAAAATCACCAATGCTCTAAAGGAAATATAATGGGTATAATATCAACGGCTGCTAATGCCTACTTCACATTCAAATTTCTCAGAAAGCTCACCCAGAAATGGGAAGACATGGAGGCATTCGAGTTAGGTATAATCGACGCCGACGGTAAAGTGTTAAAGAAGTCGCGCGACTTAAAAACTTCTGAAGAAAAAGCAGCATATACGATTTTCGATCGACTCGCCTTTAACATCAAACGAATACTAGAGAAGCTGCCGTTTGGTAAAACTAGGATAGCTTCTTATGCCGCAGCCCTCTATTTACTAAAAGAAGAAGCAGGCTTAGATGATGATCAGATCGATCATATACTCAGCGAAATGGGTATAGATAGAGAAGATGATCTGCAAGAAGATTTAGATTGGTTTGTGATAGAAGGAAATAGACTATCAAGCGGTTCATATAATCTACTAGTAGATTGCGTATCACCTATCACAGGAGAATTAGCTGCGCGTAAAAACTCTAGGGTTTCGGTAGAATCTGATGGAAAGCCAGTAGGCGAGATATGCGGTTGTCCAGTATACGAAGTCATACACAAAGCAACAAAATTAAAACTAATAGTAACATCTAAGGATATATCAAGATGAAGACGTTTAATGAATATATGAGCGAAGACTCCCGCGATGCTTGTGTATCAATGGTAAAACTAGCATTCGTGGTAGAGCACAACGATGATCTGAACGAGGGCAACGATTTCTTATCAGAAGATTTATCTAGTATATTGAAGGCGATCGGGCTACACGACGAGCGCAATGATGGGTTAATATCATACCTTGCTAAGTTCTCGGCGGGGGCTGGTAGATTAATCATTGCTGCTGTTAAAGGAGATAAGAAAAAAGTATCAGAAATAGCTAATTCTATGTCTAGGTCGCAGTTTGTCGATTTTCTGCTAAAGATAGATGTTATGACGCTTCATCTATTGACCGGACCAATACATATGATCGATGCCTTGACTGGTTGGGAAGTCGCGGCTAATATTCATGGATCAGCAATTAAGGGTAAAGATCACGCAGAAAGACTCAAAAAAGTGTTTGGTGAATTAAAGAAAACCGCCAGATCAGCATTTAAAAAACACCCTAACAAGTTTAGGTTAATACAAGAACTTGAACCAATCATAATGGGGCACGCAGCTTAATGAAATCTTTTAAGACCTTTATGAGAGAGGAGGTCACTCAAAAACAAATTCAAGACCTTGAGAAGTTCGCCGATCGATTGCTAGATAAGTTCGATGTAGATGTAGAGTTCTCGCGTCACTTTGCTGATCGTATGAATGATAGTAGAAACAACCCTAATATCAGCGTTGCCGAGATTCAAAAGTTATTTAAGAAAATAGCTAAAAGAAAAGCGAAGGGTATAAAGCAAAACGCAGGCGACGACGTTGTATTGAAAGATATCCAATCTGACCTTAATCTACCAATAGTTGTTAGGTATGATAGAAATAAAGACGAGTACGAGATCATCAACAAAACTATCATGCGCAAAAAAGACTTTAAAACGACAAGCAAAGTTATTCAATACGAAGACGTTGACGAAGAGGCTCCTTCGACATCAGTTGCTTCGGGTAATATCGATATGAACCCTAATGGATTCAAGAAACGAGATAGACGAAATAAATATGATACAGAGTCGATGTATCGTCGAAACAAAGGAACTAAATAATGATATCACTAATAGGCGCTTTGATAGGCTTCGCAGGGTCAGCCGTACCCTCAGTTATAGATCACTTTAAGACTAAAGAGGACAACAAGACTAAACTAGAAATACTGAAGGTTGGTGGCGAACTAGTTAAAGAAGGAAAGATTCAAGATCTGGCAGCTTGGTCAGAAAAAGCTACGGATAGCGAACATAGTAGATTAATATCCCACGATATTTCTCTACAACAGAGTAAAGGATTCTTTGGTGGCCTAAGTAAGTCTGTAAGACCCGTAATTACATACGCTTTCTTTAGTCTATTCGTAGCAGTAAAAGTATCGTCCTTGTTAGTGGCTCTAGAATCTAATGATGTCAGTACGGCAATAGCGTCTGTATGGGACCCAGAGACTAGCGCATTATTCGCGTCAGTTATGGCATTTTGGTTTGGTGGACGAGCTATTGATAAGTATAAAAGAAACAGTAAATAACGTAAGTCTAAACCTACGGTTTAATCCCGAAGGGATACTACCTAGAGCTGTAACAGAAAGTAATACTCCAAAATAATACTACTACTCTGGCTGCGGCGGGGTTCCTTATTATAACCTATTTTACTCATAAAGTCAAGCTTTATTTTTAATTAAATAAGGCTTTACTTTTGTCTGCATATAAGGTATAATACGTACTTATATAAATAAAACAACAGAGAAACTAAAATATGGTTAAAGCGATATCAATCACTAAGCGCAATGGTTCGCGCGAATCTTTCGACCTTGAGAAAGTACATAAAGTCTTAGAATGGGCAACAGAAGGTATTAACGGGGTATCGATATCTGAAATTGAAATGAAAGCTAATGTTCAGCTGTATGATGAGATAACAGCAAAGTCTATACATGAACTATTAATCAAATCCAGCGCAGACTTAATAAGCGAACATACTCCAAATTACCAGTATGTTGCTGCGCGTCTTATTAACTATAAGCTACGCAAGGAAATATACGGCGCATTCGAGCCGCCACACATCAAAGAGGTAATCAAACTTAATATTGAGCTTGGTGTATACGACAAAGAGTTCTATAATCATATAGGCACTCTTGGTTTATATTCCGATTATGAAATAAACGAGCTTGAAAGCTTTATCAAACACAGCCGCGATGAGCTATTCACTTATGCTGCTATGGAACAGTTTCGAGGCAAATACTTAGTCCAAGATCGTTCAACAGGTCGGTTATTCGAGACCCCGCAGATAGCATACATGATGATAAGCGCGACATTGTTTGGCGCTTACCCTAAAGATACTAGAATGGCTTATGTCAAAGAATTCTATGATGCGATTTCGACGTTTCATATATCTTTGCCTACGCCTATCATGGCAGCAGTACGAACACCGACGCGACAGTTTAGTTCTTGCGTCTTAATAGAGTCTGGCGACAGCCTCGATTCAATTAATGCTACATCGTCTGCTATCGTTAAGTATATCTCAAAGAAAGCTGGTATAGGCATCAATGCTGGTGCTATACGCGGTATTGGCTCGAAGATAGGTGACGGTAGTGTCGTCCATACGGGCGTGATTCCATTCCTGAAACTATTCCAAGCGTCGGTAAAAAGCTGTAGTCAAGGCGGAGTTCGGGGTGGAGCGGCTACCGTATACCTTCCTGCTTGGCATATCGAGTTTGAAAGCCTTGTTGTATTGAAGAATAGTAAAGGTACAGAAGAGACTCGCGTGCGTCATATGGATTATGCGTTTCAGTTCAATAAGCTAATGTATGAGCGCTTATTAACGGGCGGCGATATCACTTTGTTCTCGCCTAGTGACGTGCCAGGATTGTATGAAGCATTCTTTGCTGATCAAGTAGAGTTCAAGCGTCTTTATGTCAAGTACGAGAATGATAAATCTATCCGTAGAAAGTCGGTTGCTGCTAGAGATTATATGCCTGCTATCGAATTGTTCAATACTTTCTTGACTCAACGAAAAGACACAGGCAGAATGTATGTAATGAACGTTGATCACTGTAATGACCATAGTTCGTTTATTACCGCTTTAGCAGTCATTCGACAATCCAACCTATGTACTGAGATCACGCTTCCAACCAAGCCGTTAAATGACATCAATGACCCTAATGGTGAAATCTCGTTATGTACTTTGAGCGCTATTAATTGGGGTATGATCAACGACCCTAAAGACTTCGAAAAGTATTGCGCACTTGCTGTTCGGGGCCTAGATGCTTTATTAGATTATCAAGATTATCCTATAATCGCAGCAGAGATATCTACCAAGAATCGTCGTCCATTAGGCGTGGGAGTTATAAACCTTGCTTATTTCTTGGCTAAACGTGGTTTAAAGTACGACGCTGGCGCTCTAGAGACTGTTGACGAGTACGCAGAAGCTTGGTCTTATTACTTGATCAAAGCTTCTGCTGACCTAGCTGCTGAGAAGGGCGCTTGTCCGTTAAATAACCAAACTAAATATAGTCTTGGCGTTACGCCAAATATGACTTACAAGAAAGAAGTCGATATGCTTATTCCTAATAATGAGCGTATGGATTGGTCTGGACTAAGAGAGCAGTTGAAAGATACTGGAATCAGAAACTCTACCCTGATGGCGCTTATGCCTGCTGAAACTTCTGCTATTATAAGTAACTCTACGAACGGCGTCGAAGCGCCAAGAGCGCTTGTTTCATATAAGCAATCTAAAGATGGAGTGATGGCTCAGGTGGTCCCGGGGTATCATAAATTAAAAAATAAATACCACTTGCTATGGGATCATAAAACGCCAGAGGGATACTTAAATATCATGGCAGTGTTTCAAAAATATGTTGATCAAGCTATTTCCGTGAATACTTCATATAACCCTGCCCACTTCCCAGATGGTAAGGTTCCGATGAGTCAGTTAATGAAAGACTTGATTAATTTTTATAAGTTTGGCGGCAAGTTGTTATATTATAATAACACTTTTGATCAGTCAGGCGAAATAGAATATGAATCCGAATTACCTAGCGAGATCGACGACGAAGAAGATTGCGACTCTTGCCACATATAAGGCTTTAAAATGGCAGTATTTAAACGAAAATTAAAATCGCATCTTGAGTCAGCTATGTTCTTTGATGAACCAGTTGACGTTGCTAGATACGATCAAGTCAAGTACCCTATACTAGATAAGTTGACTGAGAAGCAGCTAGGGTTCTTTTGGTTGCCTCAAGAAGTTGATGTGACTAAGGACCGTAGCGACTTTGTAAAACTAGTAACATTTGAACAACACGTGTTTACGTCTAATCTGTATCGTCAGATTGTTCTAGACTCGGTTCAAGGTAGATCACCAGTTCTGGCTTTATTGCCAGACTGTTCTTTGCCTGAACTAGAAGCTTGGATAGAAACTTGGTCTTTCTTTGAGACTATACATAGCCGATCGTATACTCATATTATAAGAAACATCTACCCGAACCCATCAAAAGTATTTGATGAGATGTTAGATATTCCTGAGATTACTCAGTGCGCAGAATCCATATCGAAATACTATGATGATGTTATCGAGTATTCGAAATGGCATAGCTTGCTTGGCGTTGGTAATCATATCGTCAACGGTAAGGATATTGTTATATCTGAGCGCGAGCTTAAGAAAAAACTTTGGTTATGTATTAACAGCGTAAACATTCTAGAAGGTGTTCGATTTTACGTGAGTTTTGCTTGCTCGTGGGCTTTTGCTGAGTTAAAGAAAATGGAAGGCAACGCAAAGATAATTAAATTTATCGCGCGTGATGAAAATACTCACTTGGCTGGAAGCCAGACTATACTAAAGCTGTTGGTTAAAGAGGACCCTGATTTCGCTAAGTTGCGCGTTGAATGTGAAGAAGAGGTTCTTTTAATGTTTAGCGATGCTGTTGCTCAAGAAAAAGAGTGGGCTAAGTATTTGTTTAAGGACGGATCTATGATCGGCCTAAATGCTAAGTTGCTTGGCGAGTATGTTGAGTGGATCGCCGCAAAGCGTATGAGGACATTAGGTTATATTTCTCCTTATCAGGTTGGATCGTCTAACCCGTTACCGTGGGTTGATAAATGGATTGGCGGTGGCTCGGTTCAAGTAGCGCCACAAGAAACTGAAATATCTAGCTACGTTCTTGGTGGGGTCACTCAAGACGTTGATGAAAACACATTCTCTGGTATGACATTATGATTTACATGTGGAGTAAAGAGGATTGCGGATACTGTAAAAAAGCTTGCGAAGAACTAGATAAGTATGGTTATGACTATACAAAGTTTTCGCTAGGTAGTCATTACAGCAAGGCAGACTTTATTAGTAGGTTTCCTGATGGGAAAACCTTTCCTCAATTAGTCGATGGGAGCGCCGATGAACATATCGGTGGCTTCGATCAGCTACAACAATGGATAGCTTTAAAAGAGCTAAATGGGATGAGTTTATGAGCGAAAAAACTGTTGAGTGCGAAACATGCTCGATTGAATATACAGTCATTATTTTAGAAGAGTATAGCGAAGACTTGGTGAGATATCACCCTTGTTGCGGCGAGGAGATAATCGAAGAGTTGGATTTCAGCTAATGTGGATGTATAAGGGTAAAGAATTCACTTCTGAAGATATCGGAGAGTATCAAGGTTTTGTATATCAAATAACTGATACCTTTAATGGTATGAAGTATATCGGTAAGAAAGGGCTGATATCAAAACGCAAGCTGCCCCCTTTGAAGGGTAAAAAGCGTAAACGTACTAAAATAGTTGAAACCGATTGGAAAACTTATTACGGCTCTTCAGAGTGGGTTACTAACCTGATCGAAGAATCTGGAAAAGATCGATTCACTCGCGAGATTCTTCATCTGTGTACGACGAAGGGTGAGCAATCATACATTGAGGCCAAGTTGCAGTTTGAGTTTGAGGTTCTACTAAAGCCCGATGAATACTATAATAGATTTATCGGATGTAAATTACACGCAAATCACGTCAAAGGATTAATTAAAAATGAAGTCATTTAAAGAAATACGCAGTTTGTTATCAGAATCGGTCGTCTCCATGACTGACAAAGAACTTATAGCTATGTGTTACAAATACGACGATAATCCACCAGAAGTCGGTTCGTCTGAAGCAAAGAAGTTGGCAGCAGCGAAGGCAGAAAAGAAAAAGCGCGGATTGTAAAATAAAGCTTTACTTTTAAAAGAAATCGTAGTATAATAGTTACTTAATTACTTAAACTGATAAAGAAGGAAGGTGTATTATTATATTAGTAGATTTCTTAGGCGTTGTTATGGGTCACGTACATACTTGTAAAGGCCCAGTCACCGAAGACTTCTTGAGACATAACATTCTCAACAGCCTTCGTATGTACAACAAGAAGTATCGCAAAGTTTATGGGGAAATGATTATATGTCTCGATGGAGGTTCATGGAGACGTAACGACTTTCCGCAATACAAGCATAAACGACGTGCCTCACGAGATATTGAGCAAGAGTCTAAATCAGGCATAGACTGGAAAGAAACTTTCGGTATGATCTCTAAAGTCTCTAATGAAATAACCGAAAACTTTCATTGGAAAGTGGTTGGCCTTAACGGGGCCGAAGCCGATGATATTATCGGGGTACTCGTTGACTATACTCAAGTGTTTGGACAACACGAAGAAGTAATGATCATATCGTCCGATAAAGACTTTGGTCAACTTCAGAAGAATTCTAACGTCAAGCAATATTCTTATAAGACTAAGAAGATGATTGTCTGGGATAAACCCCACTTGAAACTTCATGAGCATGTCTTCAGAGGCGATTCGAGCGATGGCGTACCAAGCGTACTAAACGGCGACAACGTATTTGTCGATGACATTAGACAGACCCCGTTGACGCAGAAGAAGATCGATGTTTGGTTACAGAATCTCGACAACCTCGAAGCAGTTATGGGTGAAGAAGTTTATCGCAACTATCTAAGAAATAAACGCATGATTGACTTAGCCGAGACTCCAGAGTCCGTAAAGTTAGATATTATAAATAGATTTGAAGGGGCCAAAGTCGCTTCAAAGATGAAGATACTTAATTATCTCATCAAGAACCGCTGCCGCTTACTTGTAGGTTGCGTAGCTGATTTTCATTAAACTTATTTGAGATATTATGTCAACCCTAAACAAAGAGTATATTTTTACGGTATTGGATGCAGTTGCCGAGGCAAAAAATAAGAAGTTAAAGATTCAAGTTCTACAGGATAATGATAGCAGCGCTTTGCGGGGAGTATTGCGCGGCGGCTTCGATCCATCATTAGAATTTAATTTGCCTGCAGGTGATCCAGATGTTCAGAAAATTGATCTCAAAGGCGCTCGGCCTGTTTATCTGTCGTTGTTACTAGGAAACTTTCCTAAGTTCATCAAAACAAGCGGAGAGCAAAAAACGCCAAAACATACGATCGAAAATGAGTTTTTACGCATACTTAGGCGCGTTCATCCTGAGGAGTATGACTTGTTGATATTGATGAAAGACGGTAAGCTAACAGGAAAATATAAGGGGTTGACCAAGAAGCTTGTTGTTGATGCTTTCCCGGGATTAATTAAAGGTTAAATGAATAACAATAAAGGACTATAATAATAAGCTTGGCCGTGGCAAAAGCGGCCTTATTTTAATATAGGAGGTGTAGCGATTAAGAATTCATATTATGTCTACTTAAATAATTTGGAACATACCTATGGCACCCCAGATAGAACGACTAAAACGCGATTCAAAAGAATTAAAGCATTTCATGTTTCGTTTAGAGAAAGAAGGTAAAGATGAACACGCTCACCGAATGCGAGCCAAACTAGAATACCTAAACTCTAGAATATCTGATATAGAAGAAGACCTCATAAAATAGGGAGTTGATATAACTAATTTATATAAGAAAGTTCTTGACTTTATACGCTGAAAGGCGTATAATTAGTACTTAATCAATCGAACAGAGACTACATTATGAAGCCATTGAGAACAAAACTTTGCGTAATAGTAATAAATACCGCACTCGCCCTTATGCCTAACGAATGGGCATCTCAAAAAGCTATCCGAAATATGATGATAGTAGATATCATACGGACTAAACCAGAAATATCAGATAAAGTATGAACATCTTCTACATAGACGAAAGCCCTCTAGAATCTGCTAGAATGCAATGCGATAAACACGTTGTTAAGATGATACTAGAATCTGCTCAGATGCTTTGTACTGCTCATCGAGTTTGTGAAGGTACGGAAGTGAAGGTGACATCTCAAAACGGTCGCCGAATAAAATCTTGGGAAGTTTCTGGAGAAGATAACGACGTACTTTATAAAGCTACCCACCCTTATCATCCATCTACTGTATGGGCGCGTACATATGCCGATAACTACCAGTGGTTGTATTCACACTTCGCGTCTTTATGTAAAGAATATACATATAGATATGGTAGAACGCACCTTAGCGAAACGAGACTAATGACAGCCTTAGCTCATTGCCCTTTAAATGTTCCTGCGGGGCGTAGCAGAATTGCTCTTGCTATGCCTAGTAAATTTAAAGAGATTAATGTTGTTAAGGCCTATCGTAAGTATTACATCAGTAAAACCGAGACCATCGATATGCGGTGGACTAGACGACCTAGACCGGAGTGGATATAAATGCCAATATATAGATTTAAGAACGAAGAGACCGAAGAAGAGTATGACGACAATATGAGCATTGCCGACATGGAACACCACTTACAGCTAAATCCTGATGTATCGTTGGTTATCAGTTCACCAATGATAGTTAGCGGCGTTGGACTAAAACCGACAAGTGCTTTTAAAGAAACGATGCAGAAAATAAAAAGTCATCATGCTGTTCGCGGCCCGATGATAGATAAATGGACATAAAGCGAGAGATATATTATGAGCGTTAATTATGAGTGTGAAGTTGGTATAGGTTATATGGTTGTGGCTACTGCCCGCTTGAAGAGAAATTCAGAAGCGTATATGGAAGATGGCCTTTATGAGTATATCAATTCCAAGATTGATAATGATAGCGAGTTTGATGTGATCGAAAGTGGTGACTTGTATAGGGGTGAAATAGAGGGCGTGTTTATAATTTTACGCGACCCATTTAAAAATGGCGAAGACCTGACGCACGCCAAGTATCGGCTAATGCTTCAGATAAACGTTTGGGGTTTAGTCGCGATCGGTAGATTTAATTTAGTAGGAGGTTTGAAAGTATCATGAAATTATTTGATAATAAAGTTAAAAAACTTAGTTCTGAAATCGACAAGATAGAGGATAACTTAGCAACTCTAGAGACAACGCTAAACTCTTTGACAGAAACTGCTAATAATAATGGTATAGATAGTTTAGCTTCCTTAGCTAATTGGCTACCCGAAGTATTTAGAGAACGGGATGAAATGAGGCTTAAATTATTTAATGCCTTACAATATCTTGACGGTAATTTAGGCTTAAAGGATAACGAGACAGTTCTTATTGACACACTACTAATATTGAGAAAATAAATGGGCGCACCAAGGGTATTAAAAACACGAGTTCCAGCTAAGTTGAAGCTTGATGACTTAATAGAGTTCGAAGCGATGACTGATAGGCAAGCCGACAGTATTGACGCTTTTCAGCGAGGTAATCATCTAATACTAAACGGTTCAGCAGGTACGGGTAAAACGTTTCTCGCGCTAGGTATGGCTTTAGAGGTTGTTATGGACAAAGGTACTCCATATGATCAAGTCGTTATCGTAAGGTCTATTGTACCTACCCGCGATATGGGATTTTTGCCAGGAGATGAGGACGAAAAGAGCGCCGTATATGAAGCACCATATGTCTCTATTTGTAATGACTTGTTCCAAACGGCGAATGCTTATGACCGATTAAAAGATCAAGGCGTTATTAAGTTTATTTCTACCTCGTTCATTCGTGGTATTACCTTGAAGAATTGTATTGTCATTATCGATGAAGTCGAGAACTTAACCTTTCACGAAATCGACTCAGTTGTTACTCGATTAGGTCAAGACTCGCGATTGGTTACTTGCGGCGACTTCTACCAATCTGACTTAACTTCCCGTGTAGATAAAAATGGGCTGTTTAAGTTTATGGAGATTGCCGAGCATCTAACAAAGATGGTTACGATCACATTTACACCTGAAGATATCGTTAGATCAGGTTTTGTCAGAGATTATATTATGACTAAAGAGAGGTTGAAGATATAATGTTTAATCATATTCCCGTTGAAATGGGATATTCTGATTTAAACACTATATCCGACGATGGACGGTATTATATCGGGCCTGATGGCGATAGATATCCGTCCATCACTACAGTGCTCAGTATTCTATCTGGAACAAGTCTTGCCGAATGGAGAGCGCGTGTTGGTGAAGGCGAAGCAAATAGAATATCTAAATACGCAGCTAATCGAGGTACAGCTGTACATGAGATTATCGAAAAATATTTAAAAAACGATTCAGACTATAAGTTAGGGGTGATGCCGCATATTATCGCTTCATTTAACTCCGTAAAACCGATACTAGATAAAAGAGTAGGTGATATATATGGGATGGAAACTGCTTTGTATTCTGATCATCTTGGCATTGCTGGGAGAGTCGATTGTGTATGTATGTTTGATGGTAAGCTTTCTATTGTAGACTTCAAGACAAGTATGAAGCCTAAAAAAAGAGATTGGGTAAAGACTTATTTCTTACAAGAGTCTGGGTATGCGGTAATGTGGGAAGAGCGTACAAAAATGCCTGTGACTCAATTAGTTACGATTATTTCTGTCGATAACGAAAAGCCTGAAGTCTACATTGAACATAGGGATGATTGGGCGAATACCTTGATCGAAACGATTAAAAAGTTTAAAGATCAAAAAGAAGGTTTAAGGTTAAAAGGATTGGCTAGTACTTCGCTAGAGTATTGTTGTCAATCATCTTGCGAATCAGACGATACTAAAAACTATATAAACTATCTAGAAAATCAACTAACCGAGATGAGAAAATTATGCGCAATACGAGTATGAATATAGATGATATGGTGAACATAGGAGGCCCTATCGGAGCTTTCACGAATAAACCAACTGGATTCGTTCATGAGTTCTATTTAATAGGAAGCATCGATTCTGCTGAAAAGTATATGGAATGGTTTGATATTATACGTCATGCTACAGAAGCGGACACAGTAAAGATCTATATAAACAGTTATGGCGGGGATATGTTCTCAGCGATCCAGTTCATGCGGGTGCTTGATGATACTAGAGCGCACGTTGTAATAAGCGTCGAAGGCGCTTGTATGAGCGCAGCAACTATTATAATGCTTTGCGGTCATAGTTATGAAATCAGCAGCCATTCAGCTTTTATGTTTCATAACTATAGCGGTGGCGCTCTTGGTAAGGGCGGTGAAATGTATGACCAAATCGATTTCGAGCGCAAATGGTCGAGCGCGATTTGGATAGATATTTATGAGGGGTTTTTATCTACGACAGAAATCGACGAAATGCTTAACGGGAAAGATATATGGCTAACGTCCGAAGAGGTTACATCACGACTTGAGGAAAAAATGCTAGCTGACCAAAAACTTTTAGATTCGACCGACGAAGTAACAGAAGGGGATGATAATGAGAAATGAGTTAAGTAGATATAAATGCTGGGTTGGTGGGATACCGTATTCAGAAAATCAAGAAAACACTCACTTTATCGGTAACGATTACATATATAAAAATGAACTAATATCCTCGATATGCGATTACGATGATTCAGACAATTTACTAGTCAGAATGGATATGTTATTTTCTATCGGAGTTGTTGATCGAGCGCTCGCCAAGGCTAGAATCGGAAAGGTAGTAAAAAAACCGCACTTATTCTAAATCGGTATAAGCTATCGCTTTACTTATCGATCAGACTACGGTATAGTATATACTTAATTGACGCATATGCGCTTTATCGTTTTGAAGGCAAACCATTTATTTTTCTTCTCGACCTAACAGCAACTATGCCATATTGGAGGTGTAACATGATTGAAGAAAATGAAATAAACTATCTTGCTAGAACATTCGTAAGAAAAGAAATGACCGAAGCCTTGAACAAACTAAAAGTTGAGATTAGGCAGAGAGTCGCTGAAATCAAAGAAGGTGCGCGGGTTATCAAGCGCGACAAGGAGGTACATTACTTCTTAAACGCTGGCAAAGTGTATCCTTCATCTAAAGAAAATATTGCTAATCATGGCAAAGTGGTTCAAACGTCTAGCAATATGCTTAGTAGTAAGATTTCAAAGCAAGAGATCGTAGTCAGAAAGCAAGAGATCGCCAAACGAATGTGTAAGTATTATTCATTGTCTATTAAAAATTTAATTGAATTGAAAGGTGTATAATGCATATCTTTAAAATAAAGCTTTACTTTTCTATATAACTACGGTATAATAGGTACTTAATTGATTGAAACAGAGAGTTGCCATGAAAGACGAACAATTTAAAGTACTATCGCCGAGAGATCACGTGCGCCTTCGTACTAACATGTATCTCGGTTCAACCTCATTAGAGACAGTTGAGCGCTTTGTGCTAGGTAAATGGAAGAAAGTTTCTTACATTCCTGCCTTCAATAAAATGATAGACGAGATAATCGATAACTCTATTGATGAAGCTATTCGAACTAAGTTCAAGTTCGCTAACCAGATAGATGTTAAGGTCTCGGGTAATAACATCCACGTGAGCGATAATGGTCGCGGTATACCTCAAGAAGACGTGATTGACTCGGCTGGTAATACTATTTCAAGGCCCGAGGCGGCTTGGACTAGAACAAACGCTGGTACTTCTTTCGAAGATGACCGCACGACTATCGGTGCCAACGGTGTTGGTTCAGCTTGCGCAAACTTTATGTCTAAGCAGTTTGTAGGCGATACTTGGCGCGACAAAAAGCGAATAATTGTTACTTGTACTGATGGCGCTAACGAAACCAACGTATTCAAAGGTACGGGCGCTGAGGGTTCTGGTACTTCTGTTAGATTTACTCCAGACACTTCTTTATTCGATGGAGACTTTTATGAGGCAGATACCGAGACCTTAGTACACGACCGTCTAACTTCGCTTCAAGTAGCATTCCCTGAGATTAAGTTCAAATTTAATGGTAAGCGAATCAATGAAAATAATATTAAAAAGTATGCGAATCTTTTCACTATCGACGCTAGTGATGACATTGTTGTTTCCAATGGTGACAGTACTAATTGCTTTTTCACTACCTCATCTGATGGATTCAGAACCACTTCTTACGTTAATGGCGTTAACACGCGTCTTGGTGGAAGCTATGTGGATTACGTTGTCGGTGGCGTTGCTGAGCACCTTGGCATACTCATTAAGCGTAAGCACAAAATAGAAGTAAACAAATCGACGATCAAGTCAGGCTTAACTTTTGTATTATTTGCCCGTGACTTCAAAGATCCAAAGTATGATTCTCAAACTAAAGAGCGTTTGACTAATGGTGTTGCCGATGTTAAAGCTCATTATGATGGTATCGACTTTGAAAAGATTGCCCGAAAAGTTCTTGCTTCTGAAGGCATTGTTGGTCCAATCGTTGAGGCTCAACTAGCTAAAAAAATTGCTGCTGAACGTCGTGCCGCGACCTTGGCTCAAAAGAAGTTGAAGAAAGTAAAGGTTGCTAAACATATCGCGGCTACTACCTCTGATTCAACTTTATTCTTATGTGAGGGCGATTCCGCTATCGGCTTCTTGTTAAAGGTTCGTGACCCTAAGCGCGTTGGCGGTTATCCATTACGCGGCGTTATTATGAATGTCTGGGATATGAAGCCTGCCGATGTTTTAAAGAGTAAAGAGTTATCTGAGCTTGTGGCTGTTCTAGGTCTCGATATTAATGATCCAGACTCGATCGACGATATGGCCTATCAAAACATAGCTTCATTTTGCGATGCCGATGTTGATGGAGGTCACATAAATGCTTTACTATTAGCCTTCTTTCATAAGTTCTGGCCCCGACTTTTTACCGACAAGCGGGTACACATCGCCAGAACGCCTATTATGATAAGCGAGAAAGGTAAAGACGTAAAATGGTTTTATAATGGCAAAGATGCTCAAGCGTTTAAAGCAAGCACTGAGGGTTATCATCACCGCTATATTAAAGGCCTTGCTAGTCACACCGAAGAAGAGTATTACAAACTAATTAATGAGCCTAAACTCGATACTATTAGCGTCGATGATCCGCATTGGTTTGAAGTGTTCTTCGGAAAAGACGCTAAACTCAGAAAGGAATGGTTGAACTAGAGATTAAGATTCTTATAAATAAAACAGATAAAAGGGAGCGTCAACTCCCTTTATCCTAAACTCAATACAATTTATTGGAATCGTATCATGTCTAAATCTATTTATACCTGCCCGAAAGAATGGCAAGCCCTATTACTAATCGCATCATCAACAAATTCGTTTAAGATCTATAGTGAAGAAGAGCGTTATGATATCATAATGTTTGAGCTAGATGGTCCAGACTCTTCAAGTTCTCCTTGTCCATATGGTAGCGAAGCTTTTCGAACTATTGTTCAAGACCTATATGGAGTGGATAATGTATCGACGCTGGATTGGGTCAAAGAAAAGAAACACCAAACCTTTCGCCTAAATTACCCTGAATATCAAAACTCTACCGACCGTATGAATGACATCTTTGAAGAGAAATATGGCAACATCAATCCATCGTCTTTAGATTGGGTCAAAGAGAAGAAGAAAGCCACCTTCATGAAAAACTATCCAGAATCTAAAGATATAATGGAAGGCATGAGAAACAAATTCAAAGAGCAATACGGCGTTGATAATGTGTCCCAACTACCCGAAAGAAGAAAGGGTATATCATCTATGAACAAGCAATTAGTTAATAGGCCGATAGTCGCTGAGATAAAGATTATACAAAAAGCTAGAAAGCTAACTCTTGGGCGCGGTTGGACAAATCGCAGTACAGATAAGCTTGAGATATTATTAAAAGAACTTCAACAGATCGAGAATACACGATGCCAGCTATTGAATGGAATAAATTACCAAATATTAAAATGAATATTTGGATAGATAGGGCGATAAGTAAGCAATATAATGACCCATATTGTGAGTACGATCATTATACTATTTTGGAATTAGCCGAGTTACTTTATAATAAAACGGTCTAAGAAACATCTTTACTTCTTAGGCCTATTACGGTATAATAGTTACTTAATTGATCGAAACAGAGAGAATATATTATGTCTATGATTAAACCAGTTTATGTAATTTACGAAGCTAACACAGACCTTGTTGTTTGTTTTCTGACGAAAGAGATGGCCGAAAACCAAACGGTCGTCGTTGATCCAAGATTTGCGAGCATAACAAAAATTATGTTAAATAAGCCCGAGCTTGCTAAGTTAGAGGCAGGTGGATATCTGGTGTTGTGATAGCTAAACGGTCTAAGAAAGTTCTTTACTTCTTAGACCTAATACATTATAATTAGTACTTAATTGATTGAAACAGAGAGAATATATTATGACTAAAGTATTGTTTATTAAGCCTGATGGAGAAGACCTAGTTGCTAACATGAATAATGTGCCCTCACGTGGAGACATTGTATCAATATTTGGGTATCAGATGACGGTCAAAAACCTATGCTGGGCACCAGGAAAGATTACGGAAGAAATATCTAGCGACATCGATGTCGCTGTCACTTTGAAGTTTTAGTATGAAAACTAGAGAAGAAAGAGAAGCCGCATTCCGCAAAGACCTAAATAGTCTGCTAGCTAAGCACGATGCAGAACTAGAACCATGCTCGCAATGGGGTGGCGAAATAACCATAACAATGATGGGAAAGTGGGACGAAAACCAAATGATCCAAATAAGTGAGTTTACGGAGTTCTACTTATGAGAAACTTATCTAGGAACTGGATGCTATTCTTAGTCTGGTTAGCCGACTACATTGATAGCGATAATGATAAAGAAGATCTTTCAGCTAAAATTACATACTCGCGCGAAGACATGCGATTGGCTTATCAAGCGGGGTATGAATACGGGTTTAAGGAGAGTAAAAAATGATTCAGTGTTTATTAGTAGCAGACTTTTTATATTTCATATCAATGTTGGGCGATATAGTCACCCCATTGACTCTTGACTTAACAATGTATGTTGTAGAAGCAGAAACTGGTAGCGTAATTTGGAAACTATTCGAAAACGAAGATGTTACTAAGAATGCTTATTGTGTAATTTTTGGAGGTGTTGTAATATGAAATCAAAATATGATAAGTGGGTTGACCGTATTCTACGTCACTCGAATCTAGAAAGGAACGGCGCTGCTGTATTCTTCTTTATGTATGCTGGATCATTCAGCGCAATATTTGGCACAGTATTTGCTGTAGTCTATGGAGCATCGGGTGGAAATTAAATATATGTTCAATAAGCGGGTCTATAGCATTTCTATCGGTAGAGTTCTACCTTGGTTCGCGCAAGTGAGCTTTATAAGTATTGTAGAAATCGAACACAACGATGAAATGGCGGTGGTTTATGCAAGACATATTTGGTCATCTTGAACCCACCAAGGGAGGTGTGAAGGTTGGTGAAATCTATACGATAAGCGCAGGCACCGGCAAAGGCAAATCTTTGTTTAATCCTATGATGAGAATCATTAGAGACCCTGATACCACCGAAGAAGAAAAAAAAGCTTTACTTCTAGGGATAGGTATAGTATAATAGGTACTTAATTGACGAAGAGAAGTAATATATGAATGAGTATAATCTGAGCCAGATCGCTAATAACGAAATGCGCGAGTTTGCTATGTACACCATCGAGTCTCGTGCTATTCCTAGTATGATAGATGGACTAAAGCCTGTACAACGGTTTTATCTATACAGCTCTATAATAAATACTTCTGCTAACTTTAAGAAAGTATCTGCGGTATCGGGTGTGGTTTCTGATTACGGATATAATCATGGCGAGACCTCGGCTGCTGGCGCAGGTCAGTTAATGGCCGCAGCTTGGAATAATAACATTTGTCTAGTTGAGGGTCGGGGTTCGTTCGGTACTCGTCAAATACAAGCTGCTGGCGCTGCTCGTTACGTGTACACAAAGCTTCACGCTAACTTTAAGCGACATATAAAAGACGTTGATCTTGCGCCTATTCACGACGACCCTGAACACAGTCCTCCTAAGTTTTATATTCCTGTCATACCCTTAGTACTAGCTAATGGCGCCAAGGGTATTGCCACTGGTTTTGCTACGAACATTTTACCCCGTTCCGAAAAAGCTTTAATTGCTGCTTGTAAAGAGTATATAAAGACTGGTAAGATTAAAAAGCGGCTTGGTGTATCGTTTCCTGACTTTAAAGGCAAAACGATATATAATGAGACTACAGATAGGTTTGTTTGTCGAGGAATATATAAGCGCCCAGTAAGTACTAAAGTAATCATTACAGAGATTCCTTACGGCTATGATCGCGAAGCTTATGTTAAAGTATTAGATAAGCTCGACGATGATGGAGACATTATATCATACGAAGACCAGTGCTCATCTGTTGGGTTTCAATTTGAGGTAAAGCTTCGAAACACTACGGCCAAAGCTTTAAATACCGACGACAAAGTTATCGCTAAGTTTAAGCTTGAGAAGAGTCACTCAGAGAATCTAACTGTCATAGGGTTTGATGGTAAACTGAGAGAGTATAAAGATGAACGAGAGCTAATCAAAGACTTTGTTAATTTTCGTAATACTATCCTTGGCGCTCGTATTGATCTACGTCGAAAAGAAACCGCTGCTACATGCGATTGGTTACAGAAGAAGCGCGACTTTATTAATGCGGTGTTGACTGACGAGATCGTTTTCCTAGGTATGACCAAGAGTAATATAATATCTCAAATACATGATGCGCTGGTACTCGTCACTGACGAAGACTGCGAGCGACTATTAAAATTAAACATTCTTAATCTAACTAAAGAAATGGTCGATTCATTGAACGATCAGATTAAGAAAGAAGAGGCTAACTTTAAATATTGGGAGGCCACGGATCCAGCAGAGCAATTTTCTACAGATCTTGGGGAACTAAAATGATAATTGGAACTAACGAAATAGATGATAACTTTGAACGGTCCTTCTGGGGTGGTGTTGTCGGGGACATGTACGGGTCCTGTTACGAGTTCAAAGCAGCACAAAATATACCTTTGTTATCCAGTTTTGAAGATGTGCAAAGAGATAACCCAACAAATGTATTTGGGCATAAGTTTGGTAGCGTTACCGATGATACTATTCTGATGACGTTAGCTATGCGGTCGTTTATTAATGAGAAGGGGTTTGATGAATACGCTCAAGCAAATATTATGGGCGATTACATTGATATGGGTGAATTCTGCCCAAATAATGTATGCTTCGATATAGGTCACGCGACTTTTGACGCATACAAGGGTTGGTCTGAAAACGGGTTATATTTTCCTGAAGAGAATGTTGGCGGTAATGGTATATTAATGAAGCTTGCGCCTTACGCTCTATGGTCTATTTACCAAATTAAAAATAAAGATAAAGAGCGTTATTACAAGCGAGTCGTTGATGTTAGTCACGGTACTATCGCTTATGAGAGCGCGTATTTTATGGGTAGAATGTTAGAGAGTATTTACAAGGGCGAAAGTACCCCTATAGAACACTATAGAACAAGCAACAATAACAGAACCGTTACGGGTTTTTGTGAGGGGTCTTGGAACAATGCGCTAGATCTTTACTCTTCTGACTATGAAGAATCAATACTAGGGATTATTCAACTTGGAGGCGATACAGATACTAATGCTTGTATCCTAGGTCAATTAATAGGTTATGATGGATATGCTAAAAAATTAGTCGCTTATAAATATAAGATTGAACAAACCTTAAGAGAATTTATACATGTCGCAAGAAATACTTAATGAAAACCAATTATTACTCGAAGTACTCGATAGCGTCGGCGACGTTTTGATCGGCTCGGGTCCCGTACTCGAAAAAAAGTGGACAGCTTCTCGGCAATATTATGTTGGATATTACCCATCATCGAGTTCCACTACTGAATACTTTCTAATAAGATTTGAGAATCGCTGGCACGCTCACGATGTTCGAATAGGTAGAAATGCTCAATCTGTTACGATCCACCCCGTCGATCCAGATAATGGTTTGAGAGGGAGAATACATACAACGCTGAAAACTATAAAAAAACCTACATCCTTTATCAGTATGGTTATCAAAGCAGTCGATCGTCATTACGGCGACAATAAGCCCGAGGGGTTAATGATATTCCTTGAGCCAAAATTTGCTAAGTACAGTAGACTTATACTACGAGCATTCAAAAGGTCTTCTTTGAAAAGCGTAATGAGCGTAGACTCTGCTGACTTATCAGCAGATAACTCTAACGGTGGCGCTATAGTGTTTGCTCACGTAAAAACTAAACCTCAAAGTGTGGTATTCAAAAACGTCTTCTCAAAATTCTCAAAGCTTGATGTATCGATGACTTTCCAAGGTTTATCAACCAATGCAGACTTTGTCACATCTGTTGTTGACCACAAGAAGAAAGAAAAGCAATTAAGTAAAAAGTTGACGCTCGATCTTTCGACTTTATTTTTTCCCGGGGTTGAGACCGAAGAGAATAGAGAACTCAGAAGATTACAGCCTATTGTCACCAGAACGGCTCCTCTTGAGATGCGACGTAAATGGCTGAAATATGACTCAAATGCTAGCGGTTTTGGAAGCAAGAACGAACTCGCTGCAAACTTCTCGCACGAAGTTAGTAGAATGTTCGTCGAGACGGAAGAGCTTCATACTCCTATCGATTTTGGCGAAAGAGATAGTGTTCAAGCATTAAAGTTCTTTACGGGTAACGGCTATAATGCCGCTAGAAGAGTTATGAAAGGACAAGAAACTGGAGCTGCTGCGGAAGAAGGTGTTAAAGTACTAGAAGGTCTTGATATGACTTTTAAAAAGCACGGCCATAATCTTGATGGGTATCGTGGATTTATCTATCGAGGGATGGGGCTTGATGCGAGATATGGGAATGAGCATGGAGTTACATTGAAACGTATATTTTCAGACTCGATTACCGCTCTACCCAGTTACACTTCGTTCTCTACAGAGTTGAGAGTTGCTGCTCAATTCGGGAAATTTGATCAGAGAGATATGGATAATGTTGTAATGAATGGAGCAACAGAGATAGATGGTAATAAAGTTTTTCAGACAACTAGCGGGTCTGAGATGATGGAACACATGGTGAAAACTAGTAAGAGCAAATTTATACCTGAAAACCCTTGGGACGAGTATAACAACCCAAACGCGCCATTTTGGATAGAACAAGCTAGTTTGTTTATATATACCAGACAAGATTTTAAAAAAATAAAAGTCGTGATGCCCGGCAATCTCTCATCTCACAGAACTGAGCAAGAGATTATAGTGTCACGCGGGACCCTCATGACTCCTATAAACTTTCATGCTTATCAGAAAAGTGATAAAGACGGATGGGATATCGGGATTGAGTATGTTGTGATTGATGGAAGCGGAGAACTGAATATCAAAGAAGAAAATAATGAACTAGAAAGAGCGAAGTTTCTGAGTGATTTCCTTAGTGAGTCATCTAGGTCTAAGGGTAAAAGATTAAAAGATGATAAATCGTATAGTGACTATTATGATAGTTTGAGCAAAGAAGAAAAAGCTGACCGCGACCTAAAATTTGGAGGCAATATATTCTAAAGCTAAATATAGGGTAAGTGTGTAAAGGGGCGAAAGCGCGATGAGCGATGAACGAGATGTAACAGAGCGGCTTCGCAGGCTTGAGAGCAACGAAGATAGGTTAGCGGGTATGGTGACTCATCTAGAGCGGGGGATTGATAGGATGACTATACTTCTGGATCAAATGAGCGACATGCCTACGCGACTACGCGACTTAGAAATAGAAATGGTTAATCAGAAACTAGTAGCCAAAGCGGTTCAGTGGATTGGTATAACTATTTGTAGCACAGGGATTGTGATGGCGACGACTTTTCTTTTTGGTGGTGCGTAACTAAATACCCTCTATTCAGGGGGTAAACCTACCTTATTCTAGGTAGATATAAAAACTAAGTTTTTTAGTACAAAACGGTATAAGAAATATCTTTACTTTATGCGTTAACTCGCGTATAATTAATGCTTAATTGATCGAAACACAAGCGATAAACATTAGATAATAAGTTAGTTTATTATAACTAATCGGTCTAAGAAAAAGCTTTACTTTATTAACAAATAAGCGTATAATTACTACTTAACTAGAGAAGAGAAAAATATATGAATAGACTAGAAATGATTGCGAAAGTAGCGAAGAAATTAGATAACCGCATAGTGTTTAAAGAGCGCCTTGCTAATAAGACCGGCGTTGAAGCTTCGAAAGCTCATAGTCGCCGCGAAACAAAGAAGATAGATAAGATGCTCGATAAGATGGATGAGAATTATAATCATTACACAGACTCGTCGGCTTATGCTAAAGAGTTTTATGGTGATGCTCATCAAGAAACCGTTGGCCGCGATAACGATTGGAACTAAGGAAAACTCATGATCGAATCAGATAACAAAATCGCCCGAGGTATGGAAGATCTAATAGACTTATTTATGAAGGCTCATATTACTGAAGAGCAGTTTCATTATCGGGTGGCGGTGATAGAGGGTACTCTGTCAACTTACGAAGTTGACCGACTAGCTCGTGAAGATAAACAACTAAAATTTGGGGGTAACATATTTTGAATAACAGGCATTTAGCATTCTCGTATCATTCTTCTGAAGAAATAGATAAGGGTTTGTATTATTGTAAAGACTTAGATTTGTACTGGAAAGCTGGCATCACATATTGTCCGCTGTCGGCTTCTCATAACGGGTTAATTGGTGCGGGGGCCAAGCTTAAAAAAGTAAATAAAGCTTTACTTTTAAATGAAAAGGTAGTATAATAGGTACTTAATTGATAAATAGGAAGATAATTATGTTTAATAAAGATGAGTTAGTTTCGAAGTTGCGTAAGGGTTCTTGTGTGGTCTCTTTTACTAAAGTAAATGGCGACAAGCGGGTGATGACTTGCACGCTTAACAGCAAGTTAATCCCGGCTGAGTTTGCTCCTAAAAATGAACCGAAACCTGACCCAACTCCAGAAAAAGCGAAGGCGATGAAAGAGTCTAATGTCGTGCCTGTATTCGATACTTTAGCTATGGGCTGGCGCTCGTTCAAAGCAGAGAATGTATTTGATTTTAAATCGGGAGAAAATATCTAGATGCTTGCGGAATTTATATCTAAGAAAGCTTTCTCTATGAATGTTGAGAGTAAAGTTAAAGATGAAGGGTTGGGGTATATTGATGCTATATTAGCTCTTTGCGAAGAGACTAATACGGACCCTTCAAGCACGTCCCAACTAATTTCTAACGCAGTAAGAGATAAACTCGAAGCTGAAGCCATTTCTAAAAATTACATAAAAGGCGGGAATTCGCTTCCTATTTAATATGGAACCATTTGATTCATACTCTATTTACAGTGCGCTGAAGCTTCACTTCGAAACAAAAAGTTATGATGCTGTCAAGTATAACTTTAAGACGAGGGTAACGCAGCGATCTTTTTGGAACCGGCGGGATAAGTATTTTTTTGCCAAAGCAGGCAAAAAGTTTAACGATAGACAAGGCCTTATAAATTTCTATGTATCGCACTTCGTTAACGGGTCATCTTGGATTGGGGATATGCTCAAAGATGAAAATACGTATGATGAGTGGCTAAAGCGATATGAGTCGCTTGGTTACTTACTTGAAGAAGATCTCATGAAGCTAGAAGAAGAGTTTGGGTCATTCGATAAGTTATTCAAAAGCGAGAATGGGCAACTGCCCCCTATCGTGAAGGCGTATTTGGCTGAAGAAATAGGCATTGAAACCGTTGTGATCATGAATAAGTTATTAGGGTTTATAGGGCGAGTTGATAAAGATATCAATGATACTATTCTTTGGCCTGATATAAAAAGTCGTCTTCTAAAGTATGCCCCTTTTATAGAGTTCGATTCAGGGCGTACAAAACGCATAGTATTGAAAGTATTTTCTAATTGAGCAAAATAAAGCTTTACTTTAGTGAATATCTACGATATAATAGGTACTCAATTGGTCAAGAGCGAATACATTATGAAAGCAGAAAGCGTTATTGCTATATCTAAAATGAGTAAGGAAATAGAAAATTTCTTTGATTGCTACACTTCCTGCGAGTTGTGGGGTAAACAAGACGGGCCTGTATCGACCGAAGATTTGTTAGAATTTTTAACAGAGAACCCACATATGGCTGATATAGCTTTGCGTATACAAAAATTAAGAGAGAGTATTTAACATGATGAATGATGTTTGGGGTAAAGTATACGAAGCTATAAACAAGAACAAAGAAGTCGTCCTTGTTCCAGAAACCAAAAAGCTTGACCCTACTCCTGAAGAATTCTGCGAGGCTCATAAAGATGTCTTGATCCCTATATTAAAACGATTAAAGGACAAATAACATGAGTAATCTATACGCTGAAGCTTATTCTCAGCTAAATGAAGAGAAAGCAAAAGAAGAACAAAAGTTATCTAGAGTTGCAAATGATATAACTGTTACGATAACCGAGACCTACAAAATACAAGTAGGTCGAGACGCCTTTATCGGGGAAAGAAACGTTGGTTTGGTCGTAGGGACTAACCCAGAAACTCGGACTTCGATAGTCGTAGTTAAAAATGGAGAGTTTAAATCTTTTCATGATTGGCAGCTAAGAAGTGAACCAACCGATAGATTTAGTGGAGGATAATAAAATGTTGACTAGACATAGTTACCAGAACGTCACAATCGCAAAGCTTCGTCGATTCAAAAAGACCTAGAGAGGAAATGTCATAATGATTAATTTTCAAACATGCACTACACAAGAGCTTATAATGTATGTCAGAAGCGAAACTCACGAAGTGGGTGAATTAACTTTACAGATTGCTGCTCATTCTCTTGATATTAAAATACTTCAAGATCAAATCGAGAGTAAGGTGGTTGATATAGAAATGGGTAGATGGAAGTTAAAAGATCGAAATCGAGAGGGTTGTAATGAGGAAACCTAATTTAAGATTGATGCAAATGAAGCATCTTAGACTAAGGCGATCAGTAACTAGGCTTCAAAATGAGGGCTATGATATTATAGAACGACTTGATGAGAATCGCGATGCGGTCAATGTCGCCTTAAAAAAGCTAGATCGCCTTGAGAATGAAATCCAAGGGTTAAGGCCGATCACTATGACCTTGGCTCAACTTGAACATACATTAGGCTACTCGGTGATAATTGTGTGACAAGTTTTGAAGCAGTAAGCAGAGGCTATATGGAATCGCCGTTTTTAGTGTTATGGGCTTGCTTGTTTATAGTATATGTTGTATGGTTGTTTTCGGTAATTGTTATTGATCTGATAAAATTATTTATTAAAAAACGAAAATAAAGCTTTACTTTCTAATGTAGATATAGTATAATAGGTACTTAGTTAATCGAGAAGAGAGTTTATATTATCATTCGAGACAAATTAATTAATCAGATAGTAATCATTGACCTTACTGGCCCTGATGGAAATGCTTTTAGTCTTTTAGCAAGGGCGCAGCAATATTGCCGACAGACCGGGCAAAGTTTTGAAGAGTTTAAACGCCTCACTATGGATAAAGATTATGATAATCTAATTTCTGTTTTTGATGAATATTTTGGTGAATTCGTCATTCTAGAGAAATAGGAACGTATAAATAGATTTAAATTATTAAGTGATTTTGGTGTATAGCTCAATTGGTAGAGCATCCGGCTGTTAACCGGAAGGTTGTAGGTTCGAAGCCTACTACACCAGCCAATTTAATGCGGGTAAGACAAATGGCGAGTCGTCGGCCTCATAAGCCGAAAATAGTGGGATCGTTACCCACACCCGCAACCATTTTAAAGACCAGCACCAATGCTGATAGGGTTAGCCCACTTGCGCGGCGTTTGGTTTTTAATTAGTACGTCCCCTTCGTCTAGCGGTTAGGACGCTAGGTTTTCATCCTAGTAACAGGAGTTCGATTCTCCTAGGGGACACCATTTTATTGCCGCTGTAGCTCAACTGGTAGAGCAGCACGTTGTCAGCGTGAAGGTTAGGGATTCGAATTCCCTCAGTGGCGCCATTTTAAAGAACATGCGTTGGTAGCTCAGTTTTGGTAGAGCATCTGGTTGAAGCCCAGAGTGTCAGAGGTTCGAGTCCTCTTCAGCGCACCATTTATAGACCCGTAGCTCAATTGGTTAGAGCACCGGCCTTTTAAGCCGATGGTTAAGAGTTCGAATCTCTTCGGGTCTACCATTTTAAGTTAGTTTGTAATACGCCTATAGTTCAATTGGAAGAACATCCGCTGTCTAAGCGGTCGGTTGTTGGTTCGAATCCAGCTAGGCGTGCCATTTTAAAGAAAGAGTTATTAGGGTAATTTTGACAGATTAGGTAATGCCCTTGACTGTGAATCAAGATTATGCGGGTTCGAACCCCGTCGATTACCCTAATATCTTTTAAAAGTTTTCGCTTGGTTAGTTTAATTGAACAAAACACCCGCCTTCTAAGCGGGTAATCGGGGTTTGACTCCCTGACTGAGCACCAGATTTGCGATAGTTTAAATGTATCCTAAGTACACGGAGATTACAAAACGCTCCCGTATGAGGGAGAAGATGGGTGATAAAAGATTGGTGGCCACCAATTGAGTAGTCGGGCTTAAGTGACCACCTCGCAAAGCCAATTATCAAAACCTCCCTCCTTTATTCTAAAACGTTCTAAGAAAGTTCTTTACTTTATCCTTCGATTACGGTATAATAGTTACTTAATTGATAGAGAGACTATATTATGAACGTAACAAAAGCATTTCAAGAAACCGAATTATTAAATAGCGATTGGGGTCTACGAATCCTTAATGCGGAACGAAATAAAGGATTCACCGCAACGGACCGTAAGGATGCGTTAGGTTGGGATACTTGCGCTTGTGGTAAACTAGATGAGACTTTAGTGATATACGAAACCGATTGCGAAGGTAAAACCGAAAAGTTCCCGAAAGATGAATATTTATTCCGTTGGGCGCTAGATTTCTTTGCCGCTATCACTAGTAATAGATACGTTCCTGCGGCGCATATTCTAGTTAATATCGCGGAGCGAGAAACCGAGCTATTAATAGAGCAAGAAGCCCGATAATCTATTATATAATTACACACTCTTATTCTAAAATAGTCTAAGAAAGTTCTTTACTCTATGCCCCGAAAGGGGTATAATTATATCTTAAATGAGAAAATGTTTATGCGAAGGTTTGGGTTTCAATACAAAGAAAAAACCGATAAAGTTTGGAAAAACTGTAACGTTTTTGAATACGTAAGATACAAGAAAAATAATTTATACGATACCCAACTTGGAGAAGTTACTCAAAAATTGTTCTACCCATTTTGGTTTGCCGTTTTAAACGTAGCGGTAGCAACTTATATAATACAGGAATTATTATAATGGAAAAAAATATCGTACAGGAGCGCGAACCAACCCTTTATATGTTAATAGGCGTCCCCGCTTCGGGTAAGTCGTTTTGGTACAAAACTAATGTAGGCGACATAACCAAAGATCTAGGTAAAGTGATACTGTTAAGTACTGATAATATTATCGAACGTATTGGCTATACATACAATATGACCTATGACGAGTTGTTCCATTCAAGTATCGGTATGGCTCAGACAGTGATGGCTAATAAGTTAGTCAATGCCAAAAAGTTTAGAAACAACATTATATGGGATCAAACAAACTTGACAGTAAAGAGTCGAGCAAAGAAGTTGGCCAAACTCCCGGAATATAAAAAGATTGCGGTATATTTTAAAACGCCTGAGACAAAAGTTCACGATGCCAGACTTGATTCCAGAGTGGTCGAAAACTGTTGTAAAACTATTCCACGGCCTATACTGAAAAAAATGATACACTCACTTGAAGAGCCTTCACTTGACGAAGGCTTTGATTCAATAATTGTTGCTGAGTAGAATATTATGAGCAAGACCTATATCACGAGTGACCTACATTTTGGTCATAAAAATATCCTTAAATTTTGCCCTGAAACACGCGGCAAATATTACGGTGATATCGACTACATGCGCGAGAGTATGATCGAAGAGTGGAACAATATTGTCAACGAAGAAGACGTAGTTTATATCCTTGGGGACGTTTGTTTTGGCTCTGCGATTAAGTCGGCGGTTATTGTTAACCGATTAAATGGTCGTCTTATCCTAGTTAAAGGTAATCACGATCATGAGATTATTCGTCATAATAAAGAGTTTCGTGATGCGTTTGATAGTATTCACGATTATCTTACTATTGTTTACGATGGGACATTTGTTGTAATGTTTCATTATCCGATTGCTACGTTTGATAAGCAGCATAGAGGCGCGGTACACTTTCACGGTCATCTTCACGGCGCTGTATCAGGTCTTGAGCATTATCGGGTTCGTGATATGGGCTATGATGCTACGGGTCATCTTCTAGTTGAGATGGGTGCTGCTATCGAAGAAGCAATGAAAGGCGAAATAAAACCTCATCATTAAAAATAAAGCTTTACTTCAGGGAAGAAGTAAGGTATAATAGTTACTTAATTGATAGAGAGATTAAATTATGAATGTTCTATTTGTTTGTAGTATGGCTAGATTACGTAGCAAAACCGCTGCTCATTGCCTACAAGCCGTTGCCCGCCCGTGTGATTACGGTGGTCTGGATTCTCAAGCCGACAAGCCTGTCACCAAAGAAATGGTGGACTGGGCAGCTATCGTGGTTTGTATGGAGACCAGCCACAAAACTAAGCTTGTGAAGCGATTCCGTGGTAGTAGGATAAAGGTTCAAGTTTGGGGCGTTCCCGATGATTATGATTATATGGATGATGCCTTGGTATCATTATTAAATACTAAAGCAGAGACATTATTATGAGCTTTCAAACTGAACTAAAACAATATGTGTTAGATAACCCTCAGCTTGTGAAAATGAAGCCGTGTGGTGAAGGTATGTATATATTAAAGTACACCAAGAAAGTATTCTACAAAGGGCTTTGGAATGAGTATCTTGAGCATTGTCGGGGTACTATCGTTGACGAAGATTTCAATATCATATCTTACCCGTTTACCAAGATTTATAATTACGGTATTGAAGACAAATGCCCTAAGTTTGATGAGCATGAGCTTGTAGAAGCCTGCCGCAAGATTAACGGTTTTATGGCTACGATTACTTGGCATAATAATGATATTTTGATATCCACTACGGGTTCAACTGACTCAGACTTCTGCGATTACATTCGCGATATGATTGATGTAGAACGATACAAACGTGTTTGTAAGTTTATGCCTAACACTACCTTCATGTTCGAGTGCGTACATCCAAGTGACCCGCATATCGTACCCGAAGAGGTTGGTATGTATCTTATAGGTTATCGAAGAAAACGTTGGTGTTCTCCTACTTATACATCAAATTGCCCATTCCTCGCTATAGACTTTGGTTGCTTCAACGAAGACGGTATAATGATGTTACTTAGCGAGTTGGTCGCATTATCTAAGACCGTGAAGCACGAAGGTTTTGTATTTTACGATTGTGATGGAGTGTCGGCTAAAATTAAGTCACCGCACTATCTGGTTAAAAAGTATGTTGCGCGTAACCCTAACACCGATAAACTATTGGGTCAGAAAGCTAAGCAAATAGTCGATGAAGAATATTACCCGTTGATCGATCATATTCGCGCTAATATAGAAGAGTTTACAGCGTTGAGCGAGCAAGAGCGTTTGGTTTGGGTTTCGAATTACTTGGATAACATTTAGTATGCAAAAAACTTATGATTGTAACGGTGAAGGCTTACCAGATTACCCTACTGAATTAGAACCGAAAGATGTTAACGTATATATGCACTGCTCTGGTATAGCATGTACTCACGACTATAGTTGCTCTGTTTGTAGAACAAATAAGGCGGTACTAAGTCTAGATGAGGGTTTAATGCAACCTTGTTGGGGTTGTCAAGAAGTTGGCTACAAGCTTATCAAAAAAAGCACTAAGCACGATAGTCTCTTTAAACGTTTATTCGATTGGAGTTAAATTATGTTTGAAAAATACAGAATAAAATTTGAGAAAGGCGATCACAGTAAGAAGGATCTATATATTCTTGAAACATCGTCGTGGAGTAGTCTTTACCTCATGTGGGACCTAGTAGCGCCTGACGTTACTTGTAAAGTTAATTGTTATGAAGAAATTAGGACAGGGCGTTACTCTTCTATGGAAAATGCTGTTAACGGGCATGACTACATCACCCGAATTAGGCTCAACAAACCGCTCTATATAAGTCTACCGCTTAAACAAAAAGAGAGTAACTAATATGACTACCGCAGAACTTGAAGAAAAGGTAAAAACTACTAAAACTATATTGACCATTTATGGCGAAGAGGCCGATAGATTGGCCAAAGTCATAAGAGAGTCTTATGACAATTATGACGCTACATTAGAGCACGCATGGATATGTCGAGTTATAGAGTCTCATGAGCGCGTGTTAGCAGTATTAGAGGAAGAATTATGAAAAAACGTAAAATAACTTATATTGACGTCGGTAATATGCCGAAAAAAGAAGCGATCAAGTATCTCAACAAAGCGAGCGCCGATCTAGGGTTGGAGCCTATCGTCAACGACTATCTTTTCACGCCTCTGGTCATTGCGGCATTCACCCTTCAATTTCTTTTAATATTAGCAGAGGCATATTACGTATGAACCCAGTAGATTTTTGTTTTTGGCTACAAGGCCATTTTGAGATGTCGGGTAATAACTCGATGACGAACGACCAAGTTAGAATTATGAAAGAGCACTTAGATTTAGTTTTTGTTCACTCGATTGATCCTGCTAGAAACAGCGAAACCACCGCCACCGAAGAAGCGCTTAATCAGGCTCATACGCCAGCAGTCGAGAATGGCTTTTCGAGTGAGCCTTGCTTAACCGCAGTTGTCGTTAATTATGACGATCCGTCTTTTTTTGATAATGATCCACTAGCTAGGTGCTAATATGAAAACTAATCGTAATGTAGAAAATCTGGATGTTTTAATAAAGGCCCTCGAAGAAGATCGAAGAGATATTGTAGAGTTTATTAATTCATGTATGCTTCCAGAAGAGTGTGAATATGAAAGAGACGTATTGATTTGGACGGATAACTTAATATCTTTCTATAAAGTAAGAAGACTAAAACTCTCATCTTAATATAGCTAAACGGTCTAAGAAAGTTCTTTACTTCTTAGGCCTACTACGGTATAATAGTTACTTAATTGATCGAAACACTAGAGAGAATACATTATGAAAGCGCATACTAACAAAGAGATTGTTTTGACCCTTTCTTCGCACGAAGCTGCTGCCCTATCTAACTTTCTATCTTCAACTCGCCCTTCTACCATAAGAGCAAATGTAAGTGAAGAAGAGATAGAGTTGGTCACGAAAGTTCAACAGGGATTAAAGATCGAGCTAAGCAAATTCTCATCTTAATATAGCTAAACGGTCTAAGAAACATCTTTACTTCTTAGGCCTATTACGGTATAATTAATACTTAACTAATCAATAGAGAATATATTATGAAAACAACTATTAAAAAGTCTGTAGTCTTAGAACTAAGCGAAGAAGAAGCAACTGCCTTAAGAACCTTTATGGCGACAGTTCGCCCTAGCGATATGGAAGATTGCTTATCTCAAGAGCAAACAGTTCACTTCAGCGAAATCTATACAGAATTAGATAACGCATTGAGGAGTCTACTATAATGGCGAGAGTAGAGCAACAAATTGAAATAGCGGTCTTTATGTCTCCAGACGAGGCAAAAGCTTTTGTTACGGCTTTTGTTACGCTAATCGACCGAATGTCTATAGGCGAAATAGAAGAGTTTGGCCTATCGACAGAAATGGCAGATTGTGTAACCGAATTGACGTCTCAGATATGTAACGTTGGTCAAATTGAAATAGACGAAGGTGAATTATAATGGCAAAAGTAATGCGACAAATTGAAATTGCGGTTTATATGTCCCCATATGAGGCAAAAGCGTTTGTTAAACTCATCGAAAAAATGTCTATCGATGAAATGGAAGAGTTTGGGTTATCGGTGGAAATGGCGGAGTGCGTAGCTGAACTGGCGACCCAAATATGCGGCGCTACTCGATTAAAACTAGAAGATAGTTAATCATGGATATATCAAAAGAAGAAGTCACGACTATTAAAACAACTATAGTCCTAGATGACTATGAAGCTAATTACCTTGCCATCTTTCTTGAGACGTTTACTGCTTCAGAAATTCTAAAACAAAGTCATAGAATGGATGAGGCTGGCGTTAAAGTAATCCGAGAATTCATGTACAGATTAGCCGATTAAAAGTGTCCCGTCACGCCTCTTAACAATGCGTAACCTTGGCGCCATGCCCTACGGGGTATGGGTAAATGATGTATAGATTAGCCGATTGTACATAGTGGATATCAGGCCGAGATTGTAACCCCTATAATGATCTGTAGGTTGATAATGAGGATAAGCGTGGAAGGCGGTCTCCCTCACCTATTTAATAATGAGAGAATACAAAATGAGCTTATATCGAAACGCAATACAAACGCCTGACGGCACTGTTTTAGAATCTCGCCACCTTCATGACTATAAAGAGTATGTTGATGATAATGGTAAAACTTATATGGTTGATGGCGGGTTGAGTTATAGTCGTCGATCGTGTCACGGTGATGAGATTAATCTTGCTTTATATGATGATGACAAAAACACTATTGAAGAAATCCGCGAAGTAATGACTTGGGGTACGCGCGGAATTAACGGCGACCAACCATTGACATATGTAAAACTAAAAGATATGTCTACAACTCATATTGCGCGCACATTATCAAACGTCCCAGGAATATTACCTCATTTTATACGATCGTTTTATGATGAATTAGCTAGACGTGATGCGTATATAAACCGCTTGAGTAATAGCGAATCGGTATAAGAAACCTCTTGCCTTCTCTAGTGAATTACGGTATAATAGTTACTTAATTGATCAAGAGCGAATACATTATGTCTACCAACGCCAACATAGCAATCCGAAACAAAAATGGCTCATTCGATGTCATATACCTTCATTGGGATGGTTATCCATCCGATGCAGGTGCTATTCTTTTTAAACATTACGATACCGAAGAAAAGGTGCGCGAGTTAATATCACTTGGTAACATTAGCACTCTAGGTGAGTGTATTGGAGAGCAACACTATGCCGGATTGTGTTATGAAGCCGACGATGAACGCGTAACTTGGACAAGAGCCTATGGCCGCGATAGGGGGGAGAAAGATAACGAATCCTTTAATGTTCTTCAGATCGAAGATATCGCTAAAGAAGATTATTCTTATGCGTTTGCTGCTGATTATGGTTGGATTTACTGCGAAGATAAAAACAAATTCTTATCACTAAAAACAAAAATTGACGATAAATAGCGAGATTTAATATTATGGCTACATTAGGACAATACAACCCAAAAGATTATACGCTTGAGCAAATAGCGCTGTTGGCTGCTACTCATTTACACGAGCAAGGTGCGAAGAGCGAGGCTGAAAACCCTGCCTTACCTCCGCATTCAGGAATTTCAAAGATATGTATGTATAATGGCCCAAACGGGACAACTTGTGGAGCAGGCCCATTCGTTCAGAATTACGACGTAGAAATGGAATCATCTTTGTTTGATAGCCAGTTTATAGCAGGCGATCTAGACGGGAAAAGAACCCAAATGATATGCGAAGTCCAACAAATACATGATAATTCGCATATCGAAGATTGGGAACAGAGATTCTATAAAATGTTTAGTAAAATGGGGTATGACGTTCAGCCGCTTAATGAATTATACGGGAATAAATAAAAAGCTTTACTTCAGGGAAGAATTATAGTATAATTAATACTTAATTGAGAGAGCGAATATATTATGAACCTAAAAAAAATTAAGATGCAGCACGAAACCTTAACCAAGATGGTATTTCTGATGGGAGAGCTTCGCGCAGCAGGATGCGATCTAGATGACTACGACGACGATATGACCGCTACTCGCGTTGCGGTTCACAAAGCCAGAATTAATTTAAGAAATAAAATTGATAAGGCAGAAGAAATCGCTTGACTTATTTAAAGAATTATAGTATAATTAATACTTAATTGAGAGAGAGAGAATATATTATGAATTGCTTTCAGATAGCAAAAGGTACTCGTGGATTACTATTTAAAAATAACGATATAAAATCTGCTAAGGTACATTACGCATCTAAAGATCTTATGTTTACTGAAACTGTTACAGACCCTGTTCGAGCAGATCGCGCGGCAGGGCAACTAGGGCAACTAGGCGAGTTTGCGCAACTAGCTAGATGCGGGTATGCCGTATTCAGAGAAGATACTTCAAAAAATGTTTATCACATAGCATTCGATTATAAATTAGTGAGGGTAGCATAATGAGCACAAGATCTAACATAGCAATTCTAAACGAAAATGGTTTATATGACGTTATCTATTGCCATATGGATGGATACCCTCAGCATAACGGCGCTATTCTTTTTGAGTACTATGACACAGAAGAAAAAGTCCGTGAGCTTATCGCGCTCGGTAATATAAGTACCCTTGGGCAATGTATTGGAGAGCAACACGACTTCGAAGAGTATCTAGAAGATACTGATGAACGTAAAAAATGGACAAAGGCTTATGGTCGTGACCGAGGCGAAACTCATCAGGGCGGATGGAAAATTAGTTCGCTAAAAGAAGTGTGTGAAGAAGAGTGGGCGTATGTGTACTCTGTAGAATTAGGTTGGACGTTTTGTAAAGGAAAAAGAGGGTATACATCTCTCAAGACTTTTATCGAAACCCTTAATAATGAAGAAGAGGAATAGTATCATGGCTACACTAGGACAATACAACCCAAAAGATTATACGCTTGAGCAAATAGCGCTATTGGCTGCTACTCATTTAGAAGAGCAAGGCCAAAAATCCGAAGTAGATTATAAAACCGAAAAATCTTCCAAATCCAACGAGTTTTTCAAGCTATGCGTGTACAATGGTATTGATGGTAAGACGTGTGGTGCTGGACCATTTGTTCAGAATTATAAACCAGAAATGGAAAGAACGGGTTTTTCCGATTTTACAAGTGGTTTACTTGATGAGAATAAAGTAAATTTAATTAATTCGATTCAGCATATTCATGACGTGATGGAACCCGATGATTGGAAGAGTGAGTTCTATATGATGTTTACTGAGCGTGAGTTTAATCCCAAACTACTGGATAACCTATATAATGGATGAGTTAATAGCTGAGTTAATCGAAGAAATATGGTTTGATCCGTATTTCGAAGCCCCTACAGAAGAAGACGAAGTTATTGAGGCGATCATGGGAGAGTGTAGTGAGTAATAATCAAAAGAAGAAAGTCGCAGCACTAGCCTATAATCGCCTACAGATTGAGATTCAGGCCTACCGCGAACACGAAGCGCGATACCCTACACCAAGCCCTTCGTCTAGTCGAGATATGCCGCTGGCAATACTTTGTTTAACTATGGCAGGATTAATATGATTAACGAAAAAGAATTTGAAGAATTTTTTAAGACAATAGACCAAACTATCGGTAAGGCATCTGCGCGTAGTGTTTGGGCGTATCAGCAATCCAAGATTGATAAGCTTCAAGAGGCTATAGACATAAAACGAGCCGCAGAAATTCTATCCGATTTCGAATTCTATGAAGATAAATTAGAATGCGAAGATTGCGGCAACGAAGGGTTAGGCGTAGCAGAGTCTTATTGCCCCCATGCAGAAGATGTTTCGGGTAGGAAGTTGCTATGCGTCTTATGTTCAACATGCTACACTAAACGTTGCGATGATATATAATGAATAGACGCGATTTTTTAAAGGGTGCTGGAATAATACTAGCAGCGCCGGTTTTTATTAAGTCCGAAAGCTTAATGAAAATTTGGGTCCCTGAAACCAAAATAGCGCTACCTCAAGGAATAGGTGGCGGAATAGTTCAATATGGATTAGATTACTTACCTCTGCCAGAATTCGAATGGATGGCAGATTTATATACAAAAGGTGGAAATAATGATTACAACGCATGAATGGGAATTAAAAGATATTATGATTGGCGGATTTGTGACCAGTAATGAACACCCAGAGAACACTCAGAGTGAATATGATATAAGGGCAAATACATATCGTATAGGCTATCGCGAAGCAGAAGATGTTTGGTCTTTTATCAATATTGTTAATGGACGCATCAGTGAGTTTAAGGCTTCAAGCCATTATAAAACAGGCAAAGATGCGCTTGCCGATTACCTCAATAAATGTAAAGGCGGTTATCGACCCATCACGAGCGAGCGAGCAGGCGAATTAATAGCAATGCCGATATCTCCTGAAATGGACTTCCATCGATTTATTGAAATTATACAAGCCAGTCCCATAGATGATATTCGAGAGTTTTCTGGTTGCGATGTTTATAACGGGCTAACAGTTATACGCAAATATCTACCTAAAGCGGGTATTGAGGCGGCTGAACATGATAAAGTATATAGCACCGATATCAAATCGCTAATCGAAGCAGGCATTATAGACGCAGATGTAGTTAGACTTAGGCAATATGGTTGGATGGTCGAAGATGATGAATGCCTGTCTTGTTTCGTTTAGTATAAAAACCCCCTCCTTAGTCTAAAACAATCTAACTAACTTCTTGACTTCTCCTATCAATTACGGTATAATTAATACTTAATTGATAGAGAGAGGATTTTCCGTTTGTTAAATAATAGAAGATTGAAGAAGAAAAATATTTTGAAGAAGAAAAACAGAACAATTATCGCCTACCTAATAAGAAAAACCGCAAACGCAGCGGTATAAGAAAAACAATTAATATTCTAAAACAATCTAAGAAACCACTTGACTTACCCCGTTTTATACAGTATAATTAATACTTAATTGATAGAGAGAGACACCTTATTATGAAAACAATTACAATGTACAGCCCTTTAACAGACGAGCAGTATGGCGCCATCGATCTCGGCACCCTTAACATATTAGCTCTTAATAAGATGAAAACTATTAGGGAGAGCAAAGCGAAAAATGCTCCTCAAGAAGAGCAAAAGTTGATCCAAATCTTTAATCACAAGCAATCTTTAGTAAATTACTTTCTAGGTAAATAGGTGAACCTCTTATGGCCAAGAAGAAAAAAGCAAAAGTTAAAAACAAAGTCTTGGCTATCGTCCGTACACCGATGTTCAAAATGCGCGTCGAAGAAGATGAGACCAAGTACAACCGCAAAGAAAAGCACAAAGGTAAAGACGATGATGACGAATAAATTTGATACGTATATGAAGTTGGAAAAGATAATCGCATCTTGCGAGACCGAAAACCATATGGACAGAATAAAAGTAATATTGGTGAACTACAAGAAGTCGCTCGCTGGTGAAACTAATCGTACTCTAGTAAGTGGTATATTCGGACAATACTATGATAAGTTCGAAACAATATTGCCAGGGTATCGCGAGGCTCGATGGATTGATCGCATGCTTCAGCATGGATACAGAAACTTTAGAATTTAAAAATAAAGCTTTACTTTTATAATTAGTTAGGTTATAATAGATACTTAATTGAGGTATTAATATGAATCACGGTATCGACTACCCACGAAGCCAAGCCCTTATTAACTGGGCTGTAAAATTCGCTGATGCGGCTCACGGCGATCAAGTACGTAAATATAGCGGTGAGCGTTATATTGTTCACCCTATCGAAGTTGCCAAGAAAGTTATGACTGCTGCTTATTACGACATAGATATGGTCGTAGCAGCTATTCTACACGATGTCATAGAAGACACACCCTACACCGAAACAGACCTTAGAGCAAACGAATACGGCTTTAGTTTTAATGCTATCGATTTAGCTGTAGAACTTACTGATGTCTGCCCAAAAGATGCGGGTAATCGCGCCTTCCGAAAGGCTCAAGATTGTAAGAGGCTCGCTACAGTATCTAACAAAGCCAAGACAGTAAAGCTCGCTGATATTATTTGTAATAGTAAAAGTATTATTAGGGAGGACCCAAATCTTGCTAAAGTGTGGATGGTCGAAATGAGTAACCGTTTAGAGGTTCTTGTTGGCGGCGACGAAGGCTTATGGAATGAAGCAGAGGGCATAGTTAATGAATACTTTGTCAATGAATATTTTAAGACAAACTAAGAGAGAGATTATATGACAATCATAAGCAGTTTAGCGTTATTTGCTGGACTAGTGATATTTTTAGACTTACTAGCAGTGCGGTATGTACCTGAAGATAAAATATCGAAGACTGTCGATAAGGTCATGAGAGATATCTTTCTTTTATCGCTGATCGTATTATTAGCTTGCGGCTCTTATAGCGCGTGGACGGTGTAATGATTACTCAATGGAAAGCTAACCGCGATTATATCATGCCCTTGGAAAAAGATTCTCGATTGTCTGAGCTTCTTGATTATTATATGAAGCTGTTAGATAAGAGCGACAGTTCTTGGGGCGCGATGTTTAACACAAAGTATAATAAGCGACGACTAGCCGTAATGGATAAAGTTGTCAAGCATATCAAATGGTTAATATTAAAAAGAGAGCCTATGATGAGCAAGTGGAATTTCTCTATATCCCGCGAAAATATAATGTATATTCATTATTCACTTAAGGATTAATTATGGAATCTGTATTTATTATGTTCGTGTTACTGTATTTCACTACTTGGATATGTGAGTGCTTACTACCAAATACGAAAGCTGAGATTCTTGTTGGCCCCATCTATATGCTTTTAGCATTGGGCATTATTTATTATACTACTTGGGTGATGTAATATGGATTTAATAGAGATTTTGCGTTTGACTATTATAACCGGCGTTGTAATATTTTTATTTTATAAGATATGGAGTAATTGATATGGAATCTGTAATAATTTTATCAGCCATATATATTTTCACAGTTTGGGTATGTGAGCGCATACTACCAAATACAAAAGCTAAAGATTTTTCTGGCCCAATCTATATGGCTGCGGTATTGGGTACTGTTATTTATTATACTACTTGGGTGATGTAATATGGACTTAATGGATATAGCAGGCAAGCTTGTTGGGTCTGGCGTTACTATGTTTTTGTTTACTGCGGCTGTTGCCGCAATAATGTCTAACTTCAGTGATGCGTCAGATTGGGTAATGGGTATGTGGTTGTGTATAGTTTTCGGCGCGATCCCAATAATTATTTCTGCGTTTAGTGTATTGTTTATGTGCCATTATGTAATATGGATGGTGTAATATGGCATGATATGTCAGATTACGACCCTGAGATGATTGAAGATATACCTTTTTAATTAATAATGAGAGAAAATTATGATTACTGATATGATAATAGTTTCGATAATAATAACGGTCACAGGGGCTGTTACCTTCATGTTAAATTACGACCCTAAGGTAGACGACGCCATGGAGGGAAATCAAATAGCCTGTATCGGCGCACTGATATTATCAGCGGGTCTTGTCGGCATTCTAGGAAGCGTGATAACAAACATCATCGTTTCAGATATACATGTTGGCGCAGTTGTTTCATCAATTTCTTTTATTTTATTAATTATCGGCCTAATAACAAAGAGTATTATGAAAGAAGAACTTTGTAACAATACTTTTATAAGCCGGGTAGAACGTGTGAATTTCTTTTTCTTATTAGGGGTCGCAAGCGGCGTTATTTTAATGACATTGGTGAATTAAATGAGTGATATATTTGCGCAAACAGTTTATGTGTGGACAGTAATCGAAGATAACGGAGATGGGTCACAAAGTGTGCGATATTTTCCATCCTACAATGCTGCCCAATACTGGCTCGAAAATAACGATTTTGGTAGCGGTATTATACCGTATGAAATAAGCAAAGAGGGGTTTATGGTTAGAAGCGGGGGAGTTCTTGAACCATACTCGGGTTTCGAAGGGGTAATAGAAAAATAAAGCTTTACTTTTAAATGAAGAAGTAGTATAATAGGTACTTAAATGAGCGATATATTATGAATCTAAGAAACGAGAATTACGTACAACAGCACGATTTACCAGATAACCTATCGGACTTTGTTCAATTCTGGAAATCTAAGTTGGAAGAAGTTCCTGAAGAGTATAGAGAAAAAGCTAGAATTAACTATGATATGGGTGAGACTCTTTGCGGATTACCCATCCTCAGAACGTCGTACTACTGGTTTGAAGAGGTAATAGATTATCAAGAGATAAAGCGTCAAAGAGCTATTACTAATCTACAGGACGCGAAGCAAGAACACGAAAGAAAAATAAAAGTTATCGAGCAATCAATTAAAAATCTAGAATAGAACAAAGTAATGTGGAGTAATATATGAATACCGAAAATTACTTACTAGCGTGTATAAGCGAAGAGGCTGGTGAAGTCGTACAAGCTGTTGGTAAAGGTCAAAGGTTTGGGTTAATGGATGTTAATGAGGATACAGGCGATGTTAATCTAGAAAGACTAATATTGGAAGTTCACGATTTATTAGCAGTATACGAAATGTTATGCGCAGAGATTAATATTTCGTATGAGATCGACAAAAGCTTATTAGATAAAAAGAAACTCAAGGTCGAGAAGTTTATGAAGTATTCTAAAGAAAAGGGAATATTATAGTACTCAGTATTTATATTTATGTTAACTAGGAGATTATTATGGGTTATTCAAGAAATTTTGAATTAGTATTAGAGTGCGACCTAACCGTTGAGGCGCGAGGTCTTATTATGGATCACTTGAAGTCGAGCTACGGGGAGGCTGATATAGCGCTCACGCGTGACGGCGATACCTATGAAAGTTGTCGTTGGTATAGTTACGACAAAGACATGAAATCGTTTTCGGTTATGTATCCCAATGTTTTCTTTATCTTAGAAGGTAAGGGTGAGGAAAACGGCGATGCTTGGCGCAATTATTATCAAGACGGTAAAGGACAACGATGCGAGGCTCGTTATGTCTACCCAGACTATAAAGAAAACTTAATGGTGTGACTTATGTATTTAATCGAGTATGGAAAAAATTTATATATAAATGCTGAAAACATTAGCGACATAATGATATCGCATAAAACAGTCGAATTCACTCAATTTACAGAAGATTATGTATACGTAGTCGATACCGATTATCAAAAAAGCTTTGTCAACGGTATCAATAGTTTGGATAAAGGTTGTCGCACCCTTGCTAAGAAATACGCAGAGATTAATAGCAATGAATAAATTCTCGAAAGATGATCAAGCAGTTAAGGATGGAACTATATTCTATGTCTTAGAGGTAAAGGATGACCTCATGCGACTTTGGGGTATGGAGCTTATTTGGGTTCCGCAACATGAATATAGTCATTATAATTTTTCCAAAGAGCGTTTCACCGAAAACGATAAACAATTATTGTCTGACATTATATCGTATGGCGTGTACAAATCCTGGGGCAATGCGTCGGGCGACAAACAAGCGCGAGCTATCATGAATGATATACACGCAGGCAAATACGGTAGTACGCAAGGTATTTGGCCTCAAGCAAGAAATGCAATCAACAAACTTTAATCCCGTATTTAATATAGAGAAATATTATGAAATTTAAAGACTATGTAGCAAACGTTAACAAAATGTTAGTAGATAATCCTGAGTACGCAGAATTCGAAACAGTCGCGTCTGCAGACGATGAGGGTAATTCTTACGAGGGAATTTATTTTGAGCCATCGGTTGGTCATTACGACGAGGAAAATGAAGAGTGGAAGAGTCTTGACTTAATAAAGGAAGACGGAGATATTGACCCTGAAGACTTTCCACTAAATGCTATTTGCGTTAACTAATTCCGTATCGGCGGCAAGAAAATAAATATAAAAGCTTTACTTCTTAGTTTAGATAAGTTATAATAGATACTTAATTAGGAGAAGTAGCTTGAGCCTACTAAAAATAAAACTATTCAAGATAACTTTCGGACAGTACCGATGGTATAGAAAGTTATACGGAGGCCGTTGGGAATACCATTTTATACACATTTGCGGGTCTCATATGTGGCTAGACATGAAAGAGCCTAAAGTTTGGCCTAAATTTGTACAGCCTTGCTCTAACGGGACCCCAAAGATAGAAGATTGGTGAATTATTCAAATACGCGAGATATGAATATGAACAAAAGAGAAAAATACTTATTAACAGAAGCTTACGCCGCAGGTTACTTGAGCGCATCTATTGCTGCCGATAACGGTTGTGATCCCCTTTCAAATGATAGCCATACAGAAGCAGAAGAATGGGTTGCTGATGAGTGGTTCGACAAAGAGGGATATGAAGAACAGGACCCTGAAGAATGGGTCACTGATGCATCGGCGCTAAGCAAAGAGGAATATGAACGATGTGTTAGAAACCAAAAGAACTAATCGCGAATATTGTGAGAGGCATTTTTACGTCGGTGAAATACGATGCCCTGAGTGTGAAGGCCAGCACCAAATATTAGGACCTATTAATCAACACAAATTATCAACAATATCTAACGGAGTTTAAAATGAGCGTTCCCTTTCTAATTTATAAAGCATTTCTTCGGTTAATTCAAATTGCGGCAATCATTGTCTGGATAAGCGGAATTGTAATCGCATCTGGATTTTGGTCTACATTCTTTGCATTCATCTTCCCTTTCTGGGCTTGGTATCTCGCTATCGAGAGCCTAATAACTTCTAGCTGTATGGTGTAATATATGGATATTAGTTTAAAACTTTTCGCAGTAAATTTGACTTTATTGTTATACGCGCACTCAATGACTAATGCTTATAACTATCTATCACCTAACAATGTGAAAAAACTTACGGCGCAGTTGGGTGTACGTATATTCGGGTTCACGACAATGTTGAGCCTTATCGGTATTATAGTTATGATATGAGCCGTTTTTATTCTAAAACGGTATAATAAACAGCTTTACTCTCTCTGACAATTACGGTATAATAGGTACTTAATTGATCGAAACAGAGAGACTATATCATGGCTTACGTATCACAAGAAAATAAAAAGACCCTTGCTCCTCAAATCAAAGCTGTTCTTAAAAAGTATAAGATGAAAGCTTCAATTTCAATTTGCAACTATTCAACTTTAGTCGTTACTATCCAAAGCGGTGTTTTAAACTTCGATCTACCTACGGGTAGCGCAGATGTAAACGAGTTTTGGATCGATAAGAATTATGAAGGCGAGCAACAATCTTTCTTAAACGAGCTTTTGGCTGCTATGCAAGGACAAGACTTCTTTGACCACAGCGAGCCAATGACCGACTATCACCACGTTAGTCATTACACCGATATTAAAATTGGTACATACAAAAAAGATTATCTACTAGTCGCCTAGCTATTAAAATGCGCTTTCTTAGAGCTAATCGGTCTAAGAAAGTTCTTTACTTTATTCTTTAACTCCAGTATAATTAATACTTAATTGATCGAAACAGAGAGAATATATTATGAAAATACTTAAAAAATCTATGTTGACCGGCGAAATACGCGAGATGGAGTTGAACATCACCGAAGCCCAAATCGCGGCTTACAACAACGGTCTGCTTATACAGCATGCCTTTCCGCACCTTAATGCTGACGAGCGCGAGTTCTTTAAAACGGGTATAGTCGCACAAGAGTTGGAAGATAACCTGTCTGACGACGAAGGCGAGCCAGAAGGACCAACCGAAGAAGACAAGGCTGGTCTGATAAACCCTAGAATAGTTCAGAACCACGACAGCGAAGGTCGAGATGTTTGGGTTATTGTCGGCGACAATAATTTTGAGTACGACTACTATTACGATGAAGTCGATGCCATATCTGATTTAGATGCTATACTAAAGGAGAGAGTGTAATGAAAAATCCAAGCGTTTTAATCGATGAGTTATTTATCGAAGTTGATCAGATAATAACCTATAGCGACTTAACACCGCAACTTTGCGCGTGGTGGCGCGGTAGGCTTTCTGGTATTGCGATTTCTTTTGATCACTCTCCGTTAGATATCGATCGAATAGAAGAAATTTATACGCGAATTCTAGCAGCAGAGGGGGCGTAATGGGACGCGCTATAATAATGTGCCGCGATAATCTCCCTGACGGATCGCCAGCGCCTAAGTTTCTCTGTACGGCTGTAGCTGATTGGGATGGAGAGATTAGGCAAGTCTTGTTAACAGAAGAGTGGTGGTGTGGTAAACAAACCGATACTATAGAAAAGACTGCTGATGCGGCCTTCTATGGTATATTCGATAAACACCCCTTCAAAATAACTAAGATTGAGAGAGTGCCGGATGCCTAAGATACATTTTCACGAAGAGTCCGAAGAATCAAAAATCGAGATACTATCAGAAATTGCCCGCGATTACGATATTGCGGTGAGATTTCTGGTAGAACATGACGTACCACTTTATGACGACAACGATATTGAATTATCGCTAATGGGCCGTATCAAAGCATATGGCGAAATGATTAAAGGAGAGAAATTATAATGGGTTTAAAAACAATTAGAGTGGATTTATCAAACGAAATAATACCTCTAAATGGGTATGAATTTATTCAATGGTTTGCTGACGAGATAAACAAAGTCCCCTTAGAGTGTCGCAGTTCTATTGAAATTGTCATAGACCGCGAAAGCGAATCATATAACGGCCCGTGTATTGAATTGCGGTATGAACGCGAAGAGACCAACGAAGAAGCGCTAAAGCGCTGCGAGATAGAGCAACGGCGCGAAGATATCGCCACCAAAAGAGATCGCCGAGATTACGAGCGTTTAAAGTTAAAATTTGATAACTAAACGGTCTAAGAAAGTTCTTTACTTTTCTGTTAGGTTAAGGTATAATTAATACTTAACTAATCAAGAGCGAATACATTATGCCTATTAGCAAAATCACTAAAGAAAACAAATTAAGGATGATAGACATATTTAAATGCCTCATTGTTGATGGGGAGACTAGTAAAAAAGTTGCTGAGCGCTTCGATATCAGCGGCGCTCGTGTTAACCAAATAGCGTTTAAGCAAGCCAGATTGTTAACTAGTTACATGCTCGACTACACCCCGATCAATACCAAAGAAAGAAAAGTTATTGAAGGAGCGCTTAATAGCTTAGTTAACCTTAGAGCAGAGAAAGCAAACTGGGCTATTGTTGTCGACAAATACTTAAAAGAGAATATATTATGAAAGTAGAACCTGACCAGACAGTCTGTTGCGTTAAAAAGCATAATGCGCTAAAGCTGGGTCATTATTATAGAGTATCACATTCGTCTGGCTCTACGATCCAGGTTTATGGTAGTTTTGCCTATTTTGATTCATCGTACTTTGAGCATGTTGCTGATCGCGAAGTGTTTATGCGTGGCGATAAAATAAAATGCTTAAGAACTCAAGCTAATCGAAACGTCGCTGCAGGAAAAGTTTACGAAGTGTACGTGACTCAAGGCGCATGTCTTGTAATCCTACAAGGGCTTTCAGGCATCTACTTAGCCGAAGACTTTGAATTGTTACACGAACCAGAGGAAACAAACAATATGAACAAGTACCGAGGGAAGCCTCACGTCCATGTCGAATGTATTACCGCATTTGCCGAGGGTGCCACTATCCAAAATGTCACCAACGGCTATACATTCGATAATAAAAGTGCGGGTATGGTTTGTTGGGATCCAGAAAAAGTGTTTGTTATATACACCGACAAATTAAGAATGAAAGAACTAGAAGACGAGCTTTTTTCCCTACTAGAAAAGCATAAGGTATTGGTTAGGGGCATGGGAGTCTCTGCTCGCAAAATTAAAGAAGTCCAAGATGAAATAGAGAGTTTAATATGACCCTGATTAAAGGCGAATTGTATACATTCGAAAACGATACCACAGTGCTTGTTTATCTTGGAGAAAATTACTCAGGTAATGGTTATTGGCATCAACTCGCCAAAGAAGAAAGCCCAACAGAGGTTTGGTGTGAAATGTTATATGATGACATAAAACTAATCAAAAGATTTACGCGAGGCGAAGGAATATGATAATGTCAGATGAACAAGAAGAACATTTCAGAGCAGCTTTTGCAGAACTGTTAGAAGACTATAATGCGATACAACTCAGCCCTGTCGAGATTAAAATTAAATCTCTTTGGAACGAAAAAAGCGGATTGTTATTGGCGGATTCCGCAAAATTTACGATTGAAGATTAAAGAGTAGTATTAAGCCCTGCTCGTTTTGATAACGTAATGCCAGAAATGGCTAAAGCAGCTCGTAAATCAGTTAGTGAGGCAAATTGATATGGAAGACGAAAAATACGCAGTATTCGCTGTATCAGGTAATATTGAAGAAAGGTACAGCAACTGGACAACTAGAAAGGCGGCGCTGGCTTTGATGGAATCTCTCGGAAAGATTAGAGGGGACGAGTTTGACGCCATTTATGTAGCAACGAGGATACATATCTATGAACAGCGATAAATTTATAGGATCGCTTAAGGCGCAAGAAAATTTAGCTTATGCTGAAAAGTTGCTAGCCGAAAGTATGCGAAGAAAAGCGAGAGCAGCAGAAGATCATAATGAGGTTAAATCTGTCCGAGTGGCCGTGAGTTCATTAGTGGGCGAGAGAATCGCCAAGGTTGAGGGCATTGTCCAATATTCAGGTTCAGTTAAAATAACCATGAAAAGCGGTTTTGTTTACCGCTTTTATCATGAGCAGTCCTGCTGCGAAGAAGTCACCCTGATCGATTTTGAAGATGATGATGTTATTGGTGGATTAATAGTCGATGCTGAAGAAGTTGTCAGCGATGGCGATGATGCTGCTAAAGTTGATAATAGCGGCACATGGACTTTTTACAAGATCGAGACTAGTAAAGGCGGTATATGGATGCGCTGGCTCGGCGAATCTAATGGATGTTACAGCGAATCAGTTTTAATAGAAAAATCCAAAGGCGAATAATATGACTTACTTAGAAAATCTTGATTTCGAAATGATCAATTCAAACATTCACGCTCTCAAGTGTGTTCGATCGCTTGGCGGCGATGCTTGGGATAATAGAAAGAGAAAAACGCAAAAAACTCTTTTGCCAAGAGGTAGGGTTGTTCAGCGGTTGAATAAACTACAAACTGACAAGAGTCTTCGTGAAGCGTCAAGCATCGCTTGTAGTCTAAGCGATATCGTAAACGAGCTAAATGCGAGGGAGTTATGATAAGTTTGATAGATAGAAAATGCGGCTGCGGCCTTCCTGCTAAGTATTACAAAATGCCTCTTAGTGGATCAGAAGAAAAAGGATCTTGTAACAAGTATGGTCGATGCCCCACTTATGATGAGTTGAAAGCATCTCTAGTGATCGCTGAACGTAAAGTTAGTTATTATGAACTGACTCTAAAAAAGATTAAAAATCGCGACAATGCTGTCTCATACCAATATCAATCTTGGGCGCTGGATGCTTTAGAGGGAATCGGAGGTAAAAGCAGTTAGCGATATAGCTAAACGGTCTAAGAAAGTTCTTTACTTCTTAGGCCTTTCGCGGTATAATATGTACTTAATTGATAGAAACAGAGAGTATATAGTATGACAACACGAAGAACAAGAATAGCAGTTGAGTGGAACAAAAAAATCGATTTGAACAACGGTCTCGCTCTTTCAATCGAGCAAATGTTCACTAGCAATAAAGTTCGCCTCGTTATCTGTAGAGTCGGTACACAATTTGTTGTAGACATTATGCAGTTAGAACGAAGACAAGCCGAGAAAGTAATCGATAAAACGTTAGGCTTACTTGTTAAACTACCAGCGGTGGAAAAATAATTATGTGGAACGATAAGTATTTTAATTGCGCTTGCTGCCTTGTAATCTTTCTTTTGCTATGTATAGCCGGAACTTTGGAAGTGATGATATAATGAAAAATATATCTTATACCTTTGTTTCATCAGTAATTTTGTGCGCCATAGTTTATATGTCGCACGATATTTATACCAAAAAGAGAGAGCAAGCAGCAGCAGACGAGTGGCTAAATTCTCTAATGTATTGTAAAAACACAAAGACGGAAAAACACTTTGTATATCAAAAAAGTACAGTTAGTAACGAAACTTGGGGTCATGCTAAGCCTAAAGTTTATGATGTCGTCGATATCTTCGGTAAAACTAGAACCATATCAAGCAACAGCTACCTCGTTTGCTTTAAGGCAATAAAATAAAGCTTTACTTCTAGGATTAGATAGGTTATAATAGGTACTTAATCGATAAAGAGAGATTATACTATGAAAACCCAAATTTTACCATTCTCCACTTACGAGCAGCTTGATTCTGCGTTTAGTAAATTGTGTGTTACTCTAAAAGGAAACAAAGAGTTCGGAAAGTGGGCGTACCGTAACGCAGAAACATTACTTCAACATCCAATCCCTGTAGATTATTACATAGGTGCGGCCCTAGAAGAATGCGTCTATTTGAGAGGTACGCATCTAATAACTTTTTGGCGCGACAGTGAGAGTGATCGTCTCAAAGAGATATTTCGATATCTGTTCATGTCTTATTATTGCGCGAGCGATTTTGGTAAAAGACCTTCTTGGCTACACGAATATAAAGTGCGTAGATCAGGGGGGCACTCCTTCTTAAAGAGCACTATCTTAAGGCCAGAATGGGTTGAACAACTTATCGAAGGTCAAAGCAAACAAGAAGTCTTGGATGCGATGTGGGAAAGAATTAAGGCGAAACCGCAACAGAGCCAATTATCCTCAGAGCCTATATTAAATACAGGCGAGGTCACTCAGCAAATATTCGTCGGTGATGTTAATATATCGTTGGCCACTATAGAAGAAATCGCTGAGTTAGTTCGCGGGTTACGTATTCAAATAGACGACAATATAGATATGGTCGAGTCGTCTACATATTACGCCAATCTACAAATAACCCTCAAAGATGCGATCGCTGTATGTTGCCGCGAAATTGATAGGGAAGGAAAAGTATAATGACTGAACGTATACAAAAATATCAGATAAACATATCGGACTCTTCGACTCAAATAGAACTACACCAAGGCTATGAGTTGTTGAGCGCTCACCCGCAATTCAACAAGATATCTATATGGTGTAAATTAGATATAGATAAACCAATAGTTAAAAAAACGTTTGTTTGTTTTGGTACTGGCCAAGAAATACCAACTGGTTGGGAATATACATTTATTGATACCGTCTTTGATAATAATTATGTATGGCACATATTCGAGCGGGAGACTGGCGAGGAAGAAACTAACACGGAAGAAACTAACCCTACCATATCATACGAAGATTTTTACCATGAGAATAGAATCTCTTTATTACAATACGATAATCTGAGAGAGCATTTCCAAGTCATGGTTAATAAGGTATTAGGCCCAGACTATTATAATATGTGTATGGACGTATATGAGTCTGATAGACAAGTATGCGAAGATATAACCGCGAGAGCTAACGAAACCCTCTCAAAAAAATTAATAAGGAAATGTATATGAAAGATTTTTTATTCTGGTTGAAAGCTTTTTCATTCTGGTTGTGGACTACCATACCAATAGGTAACATTCTCAAGATGAACTATGAAGAGTTCGAAATCACATTACACAAAAACTTCTGGGTAACTATAGATGACAAGAAAGGCGCTCTTGATATGATTCCGCTATTTCACGCATCACCAGAGCTAGTTGAAGCAGTCGAAAGGCGTATGGTTGAGAAGTATAAATTAGTTTAAAAACATCTTTACTTCGCGCTTAAACTATAGTATAATATACGTTAATAGGAATTAAATATAATGACTGAAGAAACAATTACAGATACAATAATTAGCTTTGGAAATCTTAAAGAAAATTGGGATTCATATGGCGCTGACATTATAAGTCAAAAGACTATAGAAAAAGCCCTCATATATGCGTCTAATCTAGATAACGGACCGTGGTACGTTTTCCCTTCATGTGATGGTAGTATAATATTTGAACAAAGTTATCGCGGTTTTGATATAGAAATTAATATAAAAGCAATTTAATAGGAGAAAATAGATATGAAAGTTGAGTTAGTATTACACGCAGGTGGAGATTTATCAGTGGTGAACTCTGCTCGCGTTAGCTTCAATAAAGAAGCCGATGAAGTCTTGCCAGGAGACGAGAAGTTAATTAATTATCTGGCGAAGCATTACCATGACACACCCTTTCGTCATAACTTCATTCAGTTGCGATGCGAAGTGCCTTTATTTTTAGCCCGTCAGCTAATGAAGCATCAAGCAGGCCTAACTTGGAACGAAGAGTCAAGGCGCTATATCTCGACTGACCCTGATTTTTACCAACCCTCAGAATGGCGTTTACGTCCAGAAGGTAGTATCAAGCAAGGCTCTGGTGGTATTCACCATCAATCTCAAAATATGCAAGAAGCTCACGATCTTCATATCAAGAATTCATTAAGCTTGTATAATTCAATGTTAGAAGATGGTATTGCGCCTGAAATGGCTCGAATGGTCTTACCTCAATCTATGATGGTCAACTTCATCTGGAGCGGTAACTTGTTAGCCTTCTTTCATATGTACAATCTTCGATCAGGGGCAGGCTCTCAAGTCGAGGCTAAAGAGTTTGCTGAGTTAACAAGAGCTGTGATTGAGCCTGAGTTTCAAATAGGTTGGGCCGCACTTCAATCACGAATAGAGAATTAGATTATGTGTTATGCGATAGTAACGATTGCGATAATAGCAACTTTTAATGTGCTAATACAAAGCGGATTGTTTGTTGCTTCAATGATATTATATGATGTAGAATTTACTTTTTTGTTTAGCGCTATTACTTGGGCAATAGTTCTATGGATTTGTTTCACCAATTTACCCACTATAACATTAACTAACAAAAAATAAAGCTTTACTTCTTAACGGAAGTACGGTATAATAGTTCTTAAATCAAAACAAAGAGTTTATATTATGTTTAAATCTAAAGAAGATAAAGCTGTTATTACTGAGCAAAAGGCTCAAATGAAAGCCTATAAGAAAGCGACCTTTGAAGCCCGTCAAGCCGAAGTTGCTGAAGTTCGCCGACTAAAGCAGATTGAAGATGAAGCTAACCGTAAATCGCCTTGGGCGTATGTCTTTTCGCTAGCATTTATTTCGCCTTTATTGTATCAGTTGTATGATACCTTCTACGCAGGTGAATGGGGCACTATGTTTATATCTGCCTTAATCTTTCCGCTTGGTTGGGCGCTGGGTGTTGCTCGCTTATTCGGTTACACCTAATGAGCGTATTAGAATGTATGCGAGGCGATTGTGAAAGGGTAATGTGTGATCGTTATTCTATTACTTATGGTTATATCTGCGATCAGTGTCTAGGCGAACTAAAGCGAAAGCCATACTGTAATGTCAGCGATTTTATGATGTCTATGGTAACTATAGGTAAAAAGCTCGAACATAATCAATGGGTAGATCGTATTGATGACGAATTCGAAGAACAGTGTTAATAACAGGAGAAAATAAGCATTATAAATAACGGTGAGCCATAATACTTTGGCGACTACATTATGATACACTTAAATACAATTAAATACAATTATATACAGGATAAGAAACAATATGTCTTTTAAAGATTTAAAGAAGTCGCGCACAAACTCTATGGACAAACTAATTAAAGCTGCGGAGAAAGTCGGCGGCAGCGGTGATAAGAAGTCCTTTGTTGATGACGCAGAATGGAAAGTCTCTCGCGACAAAGCGGGTAACGCATACGCTGTAATTAGATTCCTCCCTGCTGCCGAAGGCGAAGATATTCCTTGGGTACAATATTGGGATCACGGCTTTCAAGGTCCCGGCGGTAAATGGTATATCGAAAAGTCTTTAACATCTATCGGTAAGCAAGACCCCGTTTCTGAGCATAATAGCTTACTATGGAACACTGGTCGCGATGAAGATAAAGAAACTGCGCGTAGACAGAAGCGACGATTACATTACGCGTCAAACATCTATGTAGTCTCAGACCCTGCTAACCCTCAGAACGAAGGCAAGATCTTCAAGTATGTTTATGGTAAGAAAATCTTTGACATGATCATGGACGTAATGCAGCCTGAGTTTCCAGATGACGCTCCTATGAACCCATTCGACTTATGGGAAGGCGCTGAGTTTAAAATTAAGGTTCGTAAAGTAGATGGTTGGGTTAATTACGGTTCGTCGGTATTCGCTGCCCCTAGCGAGTTTCTAGATGGCGACGAAGTTGCTCTTGAAGAAGTATTTAACAAACTCTATAAACTAGGGGACTACGTAGATCCAGCTAATTATAAATCTTATGCCGAGCTAGAGACTAAAATGAAGCAAGTTTTAGGTCAAACAGCAGTACCTATGACTACAGCAGAATCTATTGAACTAGATGAACCCAAAGAAGCGCCAGTATTGAAAGCTAAGGCCGAAAATGAGACTGCGAATGTAGTGAAGTCTAGCGACGACGAAGATACTATGTCATACTTCTCTAATTTAGCGAACAGCTAACCATACGTAAAAGGGGCCTTGTGCCCCTTTTTTATTTGATTCGAATTGAGGCTAACGATGCTACATACAATTGATCTAGTTTTACCCGTAGAGAATGCTCTACCTGAACTTACCTGTCAAAACTTAATTTCTAAATTTAATAAAAGTGATAACTCTATTATCAGAGAAGAAGATCGCTATAAATTTCAGGAATTAAATCTTTGTACGGACGGAAACTTTGAAAGAGAAGTAGAGTTATTGACGCAAACGCAACATAGGTTGATACAATTTTACGCAAACGAGACTGGAGCAAAACATTTTCCAACAAACTTTACTTTCGAAGAGTTCAGGATGAAAAGGTATGAACCAGACTCTGGTGAGTTCTTTGACTGGCACGTTGATGTTGGAAACCACGATACAGCAAAGCGCTTTTTGGCTTTTATCTATTATGTTAATACGGTAGAAGAAGGTGGAGAAACCATATTCGACTGGAGTTGTAACGACTCAGAAGGATTTAGCGTATTGCCGATAGAGGGTTCAGTGGCAGTCTTTCCACCACTATGGATGTACCCTCATATCGGTACTCCGCCAATTAGCGGAACAAAGTATATTATTTCGAGTTATGCACACTACGTTTAATAAGCAATGGGCGCATACAACCCTCTTGTTAATGTATCTGCGCTAGTATCATTCGATATATTTGTATTGTTTACAGTATTGTTATTAGTCACTGAAGTATTACTTCCACCTGAGGCGACTGTCATATTGGTCGCCTCTTTCCTAGCGCTTATAGCATTACTCACGTCTTGCTCCGACTTAAGATTTTCTAAGGGAGACTTACTACTCAGTCTAGCAGGAATTTCTGATCTCCGCGCACTTTCGGCATTTCTATCTAAAAACGCAGATTCGCTACCCGAAAGCGAAGCGCCTTCAGCAACTTTTTGATTTAAGTTTTCTACTTTATCTGCGCGAAATTTCTTAACCGTCTCACTCGCGTCATTATCATCCATTTTCTTAACTTTGAGCGGTGCTTCGATTCCTTGTTCTTCATAGAGCGCATCAAGTTTTTTCTTTATATCAGCCTTTGTTTCTGTAGCAGGCCCTCGTCGGGTATTACGCGCAGTTTCTGGCGCATTTTCCATCTTCTTCTCAAGACTTTCAATCTCTCGACCACGTTTGCGCTTATCATATGCTTCTTGTTCTTCATCATTAAAGCCACCGATACCGGGGCCAAGTACGCTTCTGACTGAACCAATAATATCGTCGAACACGCCACTTATCCACTTGAACATTCCTTCAATAGTATCTTTTAGTACTTTGACTATATCGAGATCATCAAGCTCTTTTTCAATATTTTCGAACCCTAACATTCCAGCTACAAATCCAATCATATCTTTTATCAAATTGGCAGGGATACCAATAAGGTTAGAGAAAAACGTGCTTATCAGCGCTTTAAAGGCTTCCATCTTTGAGCCAGTCTCTTCGAAGACCGCAAATGCTTCTTTGACAGCCTTGAATAACGATATTACCGCGATAACAATCAAACCGACTACTAGGCCGACTTTCGCAAAATGCTTTACAATACCGAGGACTGAACCATAAGTGGCCATCAAGCTAGCAGCCATAGTCGATACAGCCGAAAACAAGGCAGCGCCTTTAGTGACTATACTAGCAAAGACTAGGCCGATTTTTAATAATATAGCACCACCGGCTAATAAAGATAGAGTGAGGTTGTTACCGACAGCATCAAGAAAATCTTTTTTACCTAGAATAACATTATAGAAGTCTCCCACGAAATCGCTTATAAAGTTGAACGTCTTTGTAATATACTCTATAAGTTTCTTGGGGTCTGCGAATAACATAATCAAACCAGCTATCCCGAGTCCTTTACCGGCAGTTGACATAGCATCACCGATACCCTTCTCAAGACTCTTTATACCATCACTCATACCCTTAGTGGCCGCAAGAATCTTATTAGACATTTTATTTGCTTCACGTCTATCTTCTTCTGGCTGCGCATTTCTTGCTTGCTCTTCGATTAGTTGCTGAAGAACAGCGACATTTCTTTGAGCAAGGTTGACCGCACCTTGAGTGGCGTTAGTATCATCGATGACCCTTTGCTGATTAGTCAACTTCATTATCAAGTCGGCCTTCATTGCTTCAGACTCGGCATCTTTCTTTTTATTGCTATTAACTGCTTTTAATAATTCTCCAATAGTCTCCCCCGTAGCATTACGCTTAGTTGACTGTTGCATAGTTTTAATAAGAGCATCTAACTCTTTCTTTATACTTCGATTTCTTTCTTGTTCCATTACTTCTTTTTCTCCATCCAAGCAGACACACCCATATAGGCGGCTATAATACCGCCCATCGATATATAAAACATCGCGGATAAGTCTGATAGTGCATTTATTCTATCTATAGGGATAAGCGGCGTGAGTAAAAAAGCAGTAAACAATATCATAACAAATAAAGCAACCGTCGCCATATGTCTTTGTGCTCTCACCTTTCTACGGTGTATTTGAAATTCTTCTTCTTTGTTATCACTATCTTCGCTCATTTACATCAACCCTTTGTAAGTCTTTCGTTCTCTTCTTTTATTAAATTAACTAGCATACCAACATAGATTTGTCTTTCCCAAGGGAGCATATTATCCAGCTCGCTCAGACTCCAATTATGACTTTGGACCATAGTGAAAGTGGTCCTATAATAATTTTCGATTGATTCATGGGAAAGACATATTAAAAAAAACTTTGAAGACCTTTTATCTCAACTTTGTTCTTATGCTCACAATGTACGCAATCGAATACAGTATCAAGCGCCACCGAAGGTAGATCATCTAATTTTGCTGATATATCTTTAAACTTCGACGATGAAATACTCTCGACAAATTTAATTAGTTCTTCTTCAGTTTGTTCTTTTGCGGGATAAACCGAGTCTTGATCAAATATGGAATCTATACAAGATGCGATTAAGTTCAAGACCGTGTCAACGCTTTCTTCTTCCCCTACAAACATTTCAGCTGATTTAAACATTGGAAACTTTAAAACTATACCGACGTTATCATCAATCATCACCTTCATGTCGCGCTTCAAATCGCCTTTTACTTCAGCTTCATCTATGTTGATGTTTATGTCATTATACTCTTGACATTTAGTACAAGCAACTTGAATATCTGATGTCTCGCCAACTGACTTAGCCCTAATCTGAAGAAACATAAACTCAAAGTCAAACATGGTCAAAGAGTTAGTATAAACCTTTTCAAAGGTACAGGCTCGTATTAAATCTCGTGATGCTCTCAACATCGCTTTGGGGTCTTTTGTCTCCTTGGCTAAAAGTAAAATTTTCTCTTCCTTTACTGTATATGGGCGATATTCCACTATTTTTCCTGTAGAGGGAATCGCGAATTCATATGTAGGTGTTTTTAATACGGGTAATGCCATCTCATTTCGCCTTTAATTTAATTAAGTTATATTCCAAGTCTGCCTCTAACTTCGTCGGTCGCGCTATCAAGAAGCGTGTCTATAGGTCTGTATTTATCATAAGCAAACTCGACTGTTAATTTGCTTATGGTGTTCTCTGATTCATTTGATAAGTCAATGTTTGAAATGCTGATAGGGTAAGCATTTAGCAACTCGACCTGATATACTGTTAACAATCTTTTGTCTTGTTGCTTTACTGTTATCGACTTAGCATACCCGTCGCCATTATTACCGTGTTTGTATCCTAGCTGATACGTTTCTACGTTAAGTACATCATTCATCCATCGATCGAATGCTTTTCTCATAGTGTATCGGTTATCTAGAATAAACGTCATAGACACCTCACCATCGATAAATGTATACGGGTTCTTCATTGTTTCACGGTTGGTAGTAAACTCAGAAGTTGATATACTTCTTCCGGGCAAAGTAGCCGACTCAACTAGAAATATGTCGGTGCGATTAAAGTATGGAGAAGGTAAAACTACATCAAACCTATTCGATACAGCAGGCCCTCCACCGAAACTCAATTTCGCTTTTAATAACTCTAAACCAATGCTCATTTTTTCTTAGCCATTTTTCTTGAATCAGCCCAGACCTTTCGGTCATTAGCTTTATTGAATTGTTGGGTAGGCATAAACATAGCAACTTCCCATTCTGCTGGTTCTATTAGCGCAATTTTAGAATCGACTTGTCCACGCAAATAATGCTTGAAGCAAGGTCGGAAAAACTTCATAGCTGCGACGCTACTTAACAAAGCATAATTTATCTTAAACTTAGTTGTTTCATTCATTCTTTCGTTGTTAGTAGTTTGTAGCAATTTATCAAACAAAACAGCACGAAGCGGTGGCGGTAGGTAATGCATATTCAACCCGTAAAAACCACCTTTCGCTGGACCAACCATTATCGTTAATGGAAAGGAGTCATAGTATGGTAGAGTCTTTCTGTGTTTTGGGTCGTAAAAGTACATGTAAAGATTACCAATACCAAAACGTTGACGTTGCTGTAACCGCTCATCATTAAGTAACGCAGTACGGTTTATGTTACCCATATCTCTCATGCGATCTTGGAACCACTTTCGAGATTGAGCAGTCCTTGGAGCAATACCTGCTCTAAAAGCTTCTATTTCTAGTTTATCGAATAATGATTGTGCCATACAAGTATTTATACCGTCTTAAATTAATTAAAATAAAGCTTGACTTTTCGTCGTAAATAGGTTATAATAAGGAACCCCGCCGCAGCCAGAGTAGTATGTTATTTAATAATGCTTATACCCATTGAACGTAATATAGTTTCATCCCATATAAAGAACTTTACACCGTTATCTTTAGCAAACTCTGTAGCTGCCTTCCATTTAGATATATTTTTGACGTAAGTCAATTGCTCACTAATGTACCTTTTTGTCTTACGCTTCGGTGCCTTTGGAGGCATAGTCTCTTTCTTAGGCTTTATTTCTATCAGATACTTCTTGCCATGAATAGTCTCAAAGTATATGTCAATAAAATATCTATGATATTTTCCATCAGTACCGCAAATATACTTGATAACCACATCTTCACTATTCCAACCTCTTATCTCAGGATTATCATCAAGCCATCTAAAAGTGTTCCTTTCCCATAAAGAACGATAGACGACTTTAGTATGATCGCCCATATACTTCTTTATATCTTTTGGATGATACTTACCTCGATATGCCATTAGTGCCATCCATCTGGGCCAGCGTCATACTTATCGCATAGCTTACATCTATTCATTTGTCCAGTACTCATACGACTAGAATTTGTTTTGTCCCAACAATGACCGTGAACTACCCAACACTTGAATTCTTTTCTCCAAACCGACCAATCGAAGAACTCTTTAACGTCTTGCCATCTTGTATTCAATTTTATCATCTTTCTTTTGTTATAAATAATAATAACTATATTTATAAGCATAAAAGGTTATCGATTAATGGGTACGCTGAACTTACAATATCCTCTTGATATTGCCAGAAACAACAACGGGTTCGTGACGTTTGCTGCTAGAGAATCTGGCGTAACGGTCGCTAACATAACGACTTACTCTCCGTCAAGTTTTTCTATTACTGATGGAGCAGCTTATGGTACATTTGATCTTGGGGTATTACTAGGGGCAGCAGTAGGAGCGGATGGTAGCATTGACGGAGCAGGCATAGAGAGAGCCGCAGCATCGATGACCGGACAAGATGCGGGTGTTCAAAAAGGCCTTGTATTATCTGCTTTACAAAAAGCGGGTATTATAGGCGAAACCGCAGGACGAGCGAATGATATATTTCTTCAAAAGCGCGGGGTTGCTATAAACCCTAATACTGTACTGCAATTTAATAATGCGGAGATTAGAGAGTTCTCTTTTCAGTTTACTATGGTGGCGGGTAGTTCAGACGAGACTAAAGAAATCGACAGAATCACAAACACGTTTAGAAAGTATATGTACGCTTCAGGCGATAAAGTTATTTTGAGATACCCATCACTATGGGACATTAAGTTTAACTTCGCAGATGAAGAGAATTTGTATATGCCTAAAATACAAGAGTGTTATCTCACCTCATTAAATGTCGCTTTTAATCCAAACGGTAATGGGGTACATGTTGATGGGTCGCCAAGCGAGATATCGGTTGCTCTATCGTTCAGAGAGACTAAAGTATTGAAACGTGATGATCTATATTCAAAGGATCAGATAACTCGATCTGAATTTAGAAATAACGGGAGAGGCTAATGTTTTTTCAGAGATTTCCAAAAACTCAATACGACTTTTACGAAAACGGCAAAACGACAACAATACCCGACCTATTTCGTAGCGTATCAACGACTGATAAAAGATTTGTTTCCGCGACTACTTATCAAGACTATAATATACAAGAAGAGCGCCCGGATCAACTATCTTTTAAATTATACGGGACCCCAAACTTTTATTGGACATTTTTTATCATCAACGATAAACTAAAAGGCGGCATGAACAGTTGGCCCTTTTCTTATAATGACATGCAAGACTACATTGATACGAAATACCCAAATTATACTATAAGGCTTTACAGAGAAAATGGGGATGATATAAACTACAACGATATAACAAGCAAATGGTTAGTAGGTTCTGTGTTGACTGGAGTAACTTCTGGAGCAACTGCGATTATAACGAAACGCGACACATCAATCAATCAGTTAACATTCGAATATAATTCTGATTTGAGATTTTCTACAAATGAGATTATTAACGGCGTTGGTTCGCAAACCATAGTTGATAAGTACCAAATACGAACCGAGAAAAATTCTATTCATCATTTTGTTGATGGAGAAGATAAGCTAGTCGGCAACTTTGAGAACTTTGAGTTTGCTAATGGCATCGTAACTAACCGCGATAATGAAAATAATATAAATGACAGCAAAGCTAGTATTAGAGTAATCCGGTCACAATTCGTAGAAGACTTTGCCATAATCTATAGGCGTTTAATTAATGAGTAGCGATAAGCGCGAGTTGACAGCAGGTACTATTAAAATATCTCAAGTGTTGTTAACCAACTATAGGGGAGAAAATATTGACATCACTCCTTTGGTTTCGACTCTAGTTATAAAAGAATCCATTTACTTGATACACTCGATTTATGAGTTTCTGATAATAGACTCTGTGGCATTGCTAGAAAAATATGTTATTACTGGCAACGAGAAGATACGCCTTGAGCTTATCAAATCCGATATCAGTAATAAAGAGGATGAAATACAAATCACTAAGTATTTGGCTTTAGCGGGGATTGGGGCGTATAATAGACCGAAACCTAATATACAAGGGTACACATTAACGGCGATATCCGAGACAGCTATGGTATCGACGAGTATGAGAGTATCTAAATCCGTAAAGGGTAATATAGGTAGCATGGTCTCAAGCCTGTATAATGAGATTATGTATAAGTCGCCGATTAACGTAATAGATGATCAGACAGACGGAAACTTTTCAGTAATCATTCCAAATATGTCATACAAAGAAGCGTTTGTCTTTCTATTAAAGAAAGCTCAAAGGTCTAATGGTAATATATTTTTTATGTTTGAAACTTTGTTTCATGATACTGTATTGACGTCTTACGAAGAGATCATATCAAGAGCTTCGATAGAAGAGTTTAGACAAATAGATGGCGAGATGGGAGTAAAAGATACAAAAGAGAATTTTGACGAAAACCGTATAAGGATATTAGATATTTCATCGAACCTTGGCGCTTCTCATTATGATGGATTCACGACCGGGGCATTCACAGCAGTAGTTCATGATGTTGATATATCCGAAAAACGATATAATAAAATTTTGTTCAATTCTAACGATTCGGATCTACCAAAGATGAATACCGACTACTCAATATCGAGAGATTATACAGTTGGTGAGAAGAACCTTAATGAACTGAGCGAACCCGTTTCATATTTTGTTAACAGAAACAGTTTAGCCTTTAAGAATGAGGTAAACATGTCGGGTAAATCTGATACGACTATCGCAAAACGTCGAGCGGTTTATAGCAACCAATACGCTATGTCTCATAAAATAACAATAAATGGAGACACAAGAGTTCGTTCGGGTGAGTGTGTATCTGTGTGGTTGCCTCACGCTACTGACCCAACTATTGTTACCGAACACAGAGACGAACTGATGTCTGGGAAATACATGGTTGCCTCTATAGATCATATGATTGATAATATTAATAATGAGTATTCGATGAAGGTGAGTATAAAAAAAGATAGTAACAATGTCGGCTCTTTTGAAGGTAAATATGATCATTTGGAAGAAAAATAATGTTTGTTTGGTTTGAAGGTGTAGTAGAAGATCGCAATGACCCTGAAAAAATGGGTAGGGTTAGGGTTAGGTGTTATGGTATACATACAGATAATAAAGTTTTAATTGCTACCGAAGATTTGCCTTGGGCGACCGTTGGGCAACCAACCAGCTCTGCGGGTGTTACGGGTATCGGAGAATCGCATCATGGCCTAGTTAAAGGTTCTACGGTTTATGGGTTCTTTCGCGATGGCGAAGACCGTCAAGACCCGTTAATAATGGGTGCGATATCTTCTAAGAGTATGGATCCACCGAACCCGCGAAAAGGGTTTAATGACCCAGATGGTCAGTACCCTAAATCTAGTTTGTTAGGCGAACCTGACGCAAACCGACTCGCTAGGGGTCTTGATACTGAATCGAAAATTCTAGTTAACAAACGCAATACGACTAAAGGTGTCAAGACTTCGACTGGCAAAACTTGGGATGAGGTATCTACAAAGTATGCTGCGAAATATCCATTCAACAAGGTAACGGAATCGGAATCGGGACATGTTAAAGAAGTTGATGACACTGAGGGGGCCGAGAGATTACACGAGTTTCATAGAACTGGAACATTTAGAGAAGTTCACCCCGACGGCACAGTTGTTACTCGGGTTGTTGCTGATAATTACGAAATAGTATACGGGGACGAGTTCGTCAATGTAAAGGGTGACGTCAATCTTACTATAGACTCTAACTGTAATTTATATATAAAACAGGATTGGAACATCAAAGTAGATGGAAATGTCAACGTAGACGTAGGTAAGAATTGGACAGAAAGTGTCGGCGCGGCTAGAAATGTGACAATAGGCAGCACAGATAATAGAACGTCTGGCGGTAAAATGCACGATAAAGCTTCGAGGATAGATCATAACTAATGCCAGCTGCTGTAAGAGTCGGTGACTCACTCACCACAGGTCACGGTTGCGATGGAGTTACGACTCTCGCGTCTGCTAATCAAGGAACTGTTTATGCTAACGGTATTCTGATTTGCGTTCCCGGAGCGCCAACTGCGCCGCACACCATTTTATCTGGAAACGTTTGTGTTCCGCATAGCGCTCAACTTAACGCAGGGTCATCAACCGTATTTTGCGAGGGAAAACCTATGGGGCGTATAGGCGATAGCGCAGACGCTGGGGCAATGATAAGCGGTTCACCAAACGTATTCGCCAACGGTTAATAAGAGTATAAATATAGTTATGACTAATCTAATATCATCATCAGATCAATACAAAGACCTCGACCTCGCGTTGAAGCCTCACCCACTATTTGGTGATATCCGACCAGTAAAGGACGTCGATGCGATTAAAAACTCGATCAAGAATATATTGTTAACAAAGCGCGGGGAAAGACCGTTCAACCCTAGATTTGGTTGCGATTTAACAAATTACTTATTCGAGCCTGCGGATAGAGTCACCGAGTCCTTAATGCGTTCAGAAATTGAATATTCGCTCGGCGAGCAAGAGCCAAGAATACAGATTAATCGCGTTATGATAGAAGACTACCCAGATAGAAACTCATATGCTATAACTATTAACTGTTTCATAATTAATAGCCAAGCAAACGTAGATTTAAGCTTAATATTAGAGAGATTACGATAAATGAACAGTAATAAAGTAACAGACGTCGAGAATCTTGACTTTGAAAAGATTAAGGCGAAACTTAAACTATACCTAAGTTCACAAGACGAATTTACCGATTATGATTTTGAGGGTTCTGGTATAAATGTTCTCATTGATCTTTTATCTCATAATACCCATTACAACGCATTGCTTGCTCACTTAAACATGAACGAAACATTTCTTGACACCGCTCAAGTTCGTTCTAACGTAGTCTCGCATGCTCAAAATATCGGATATGTCCCGAAATCTAAATCATCCGCTAACACCAATATTGATATAGTTGTACAGGGCGGAGTAGCTGATCCAACATCGATTACTATGCCGCGTGGTACAAGATTTAGTGGAAAAATTAATAATGAGGTATACACTTTCAACGCAATCGATAACTCGGTAGCAAGCAAACTCAATGATAACTCATACAAGTTTTTCAATGTATCGGTTTTTGAGGGGTCTATCAGGGAAGAAAAGTTCAGACGAGATGGAGCAATACCTTTTCAGCGTTATGAAATGAAATCTTCGGATATCGACACCAAGACCATACGCGTTACCGTGTTTGAGAATCCTAATACCAATGAGAGCGAAGAATATCAGTACTTTGGTAATATAGTCGATGTTACATCTAGGTCCCCAGTTTACTTCTTACGCGAGAATAATTTTGGACGATATGAAATATGGTTTGGTGACGACTTCATAGGTAGATTACCGCCAGCGGGTTCTCACGTAGTTGTACAATATATAGAGACCATTGGGGCAGAAGCTAATAATATAAATCTAATGTCGCCATCAGGGTCTATTCAAGGGTTGAGTGATATATCCGTATCTTTCTCTGAGGGTTATAATAGAACCAGTGGCGGTTCGGAACAAGAGTCGATCGATTCGGTAAAGCACAACGGGCCTATAAATTATAGCATACAAAATAGGGCAGTCACTGCAGGGGACTATAAGCAATTAATATTAAATGAATTTAATAACATAAAGGATGTCTCTGTTTGGGGTGGCGAAGACGCAGACCCTGTACAATATGGTAAAGTTTTCATAGCACCGGCATTATTTGATCAAAGTAACATAACAGAATCTTTGAGCGGGTCTATAAGACAATTTTTGAAGACTAAAAACGTTGGTGCTATAACACCAGAGATTGTCGCGTCTGAGTATAATTATATAAACATAGATTGTAGATTCAAATATAATATCAAGAACACTAATCGAACTAAGTTTGATATCGAGACCCTAGTTGCCGAGACTATAGCCGACTATTCCAATAATGAATTATCTAGTTTTGATGGAGTTCTTAGGTATTCTAAATTGCTACGCGCAGTTGATGATGTAGATTCTGCTATAGAAAATTCTATCGTCTATATGACTATGTACAAGAAATTGAAACCAAACCCTCTTTCTTCTGTAGCATACACTCTAGACTACCCAACAGAAATATTCAAGACTAGCGAAGTAGACGAGTTTGTTGTTTACTCAAGCCAGTTTATTATTGACGGGGTTGTCGCAGAAATACGCGATGAGCCAATGCTTGATGGTACAAAGAACAGAAAGCTTTATATAATAAACGCAAGTACGGGGCTAAAAATATCTAAATATTCTGATATCGGCTATGCTGATGTTATTAAAGGAAAAGTTTTTCTAAACTCTATACGTTTTGATACATCTAATTTGATAGATATTTATATCAGACCAGATGCCTATGACATCGCACCGAAGTTTAATCAGATAATTACAATTCAGTCTTCTGATATAAAGGTTACGGGTTTCGTTGACACTATTGCTGCCTACAGTTTAGCAGGCGTCTCGTCATACGAATCATTTAGCGTGAACGGGAGCTAATGATGGAACAAAACAGAATACCAAGCGTTATACCCGAGCAACTAGCTTCTGTGTCTCAAGCGTTTGTAAAGTTTTTGAAAGCTTATTACGAATACATGAATACAGAAGATTTACCGTCATACATGATAAATAATGCGGTCGCGAGTCGTGACGTATTTAATTCAGTTGACACGTATCTCGATGTAATATATAAAGAGTTTGGTGCTGACTGGGTAGAGAATAAACTTGGCGATAGAGCTAACATTATAAGTAATTTGAATTCTATATACAAGGCCAAGGGGTCTGTGGATTCTATCAAAGTTCTTTTCAGGGCGCTATTCGGCGAAGAAGTGACTGTAACGTTACCGAAAGAATTTATACTTAAACCGTCAACCGGAGCTTGGAGTCAAGATTACTCAGTGACGGTAAAACTGGATGATGGTGACATATTTAAGACCTCGGGTCAGTTTGTTACGGTCACTACATTTTTTCCTGGAGCGCCCGAACAGCGGTTTGAGGTCGAGATAAAGCAAATAAATATTAGAGATTCCGCTGGCGGTATATACGAGCTGTTTATATCTCGTTATTATTCAGGTTTCTTCTATGCTGGGTCTACGCTTGCTTTCCAAGACGTAAAGATGACTCTGATTGAATCGCTTTCTAACGTTGTGGATATAGCGAGCGCTGGTACAGGCTTTAGTTTAGGCGAAACATACAACATACCGCATTATGATTATAACTATTCGTTTAATTACATAAACGGCTTACAAGAGCCTGAACGGACAGAATACCTATCTGCAGTTAGCAGTTTGTATGAAGAAAAAATCTTCAAACGATGGTACGTTTCTGCCGACAAGTTAAAGCCCAATAAAATCGAATCGGTTAAGAGACAGCATTTCACTAACGGTAGTTCGGTTGAGACGATATCGCGCGAAGATGTAACTAAGCTGATTATTACGCGGGGACGAAAAGCAACAACGCAAATACGCGGCGTTGATGGTAGTTCAAGAACAAGTATAGTAGAACTACCCGATAATTTGCCTGCTACGAATATCCGAGTCAACTATGATGCCGTGATAGAGAAATTTATTGATAAAATATCTTTCTCTGGTGGCGGCAACCTTGCGGCATTTTTCGAAGAAGTCCCAGCAGGCGAGAATTTTGCCAGAGGGGATATAAACAATGATGGCGTGGTCGATATATCGGATTTCGTCATTTTAGTCAGAAGAGCTAAAGGCTATACAGTAACTGCTGATGAACAAATCTGGGTTGATACTTTTATAGGGCAAGCCATATTAGACCTTGATCTAAATGACGAATTTATAGAAAGCGTTGGCACAGGGGCATCTGTTCGCGTTATCGGTACGGGGGGCGATGACGGCATAAATCTTTTAAGGCTAGTAACATTTGGTTATAACTATCCTCAAGTATATACTTCATTCGTAACACCCAATGACCCTAACGGCGATCCAGCTGAATTATCATTTATATCGAATCCAGTAGGAATAACTGCAGCAGAGTACAAAGACCGAAAAGGTTTTTTGTCTGACATAATCAAGATACATGATAACAACTTCTATCAAGAGTTTTCATATACGGTACAATCGAGCCAGAACCCAACTGTTTCCGAAGATGTTATCACGAGAACAATACACCCTGCGGGGATGAAGCTATTTGCAGAACAAGTAATCGTTAGCGACTTCTCGTTGACTGGATTAAATCTTAATGCGGAGCATCATTTTGCTTCTGCGGTAGAGGTCGGCGACTTATTTACTAGCCTAGCTTATGAGCTAGTTAGGGTATCTGATAGCGTAGCTAAATACTTTCATAAACCGTTTAGCGAAAGCTTGACGATCGCCGATAGCCAAGCAAAAACTTCTAGAAAGCCATTCGAAGAGAGTCTGAGCGTCGAAGAATATGCTGAATTAACAGTTGTAGAGTTATATGCCGAGTCTGGGTATTTTGAAGACAATCACGATACTGTCGGGTTCTATAGAACCCCTGTAACAATTACCTAGGAGTTTTAAAAATGTTTAAAGAAAATATTAGTGTTCGCGGAGATTTAACGGTCACTAAACGCAGTAATATAGGCGATGAAGTTTTCGCATTTCGCAACCTAGTCGTAGAGACTGGTATCGATTTTATACTTGGTTCGCTGATAGATGATGCTCGACCCGCTGGTATAAAGGGTATGGCTATCGGTACAGATACGACTGCTGTAGCAGGCACGGATACTTCTCTTGGCGCTGAATCTCACAGAAACGTTATCGCCACTAAAACAATATCTTCAGCTAACAACAGCATAGAATTTCAAACTTCGTTCGAATCTGGAGAGGGTACTGGCGCGATAACAGAAGCTGCTTTATATAACAGCGAAACTACTGGCGGAATTATGTTAGCGAGAACGGTATTCCCTGTGATAAACAAAGAAGCAGGCGATCAGTTTATTATTTCTTGGGTAATTACATTGGCGCTTGCATAAAAGAGATTTAAAATGACGACATCAATACTAAAAGAAGATATCCATTCTATAATAGCACGTTCATTTTATAATGGCGTTATAAACAGAACTACATCGGCTTATTTCTTTTTAGGTAAAACCATACCTTGGGACGAATTCACCGATACACCAATCGATGCTACTCAGACCTACGAAGATGAATACAACACGCGAAATAATACTATTTCGTTACGGCGAGTGCTAGATACTGAAATATCGTTTGCTATCGATAAACAAGATTGGGTCGCTAATAGAGTTTATGATATGTATGACCCGAGTTATTCGGTAACTAACGTTGCTCCATCGGGTGCTACTTCTTTAGTCAAAGCAAGCATTTATGTTATCACCGACGAGTTTAATATTTATAAATGTATTTCGAATAACTACGGCTCGCCATCGACCGTAAAACCCACGGGTAATTCTCTGAGCTTCATTTCTTTGGCTGATGGGTACGTTTGGAAGTATATGATGCCGGTTTCAATATTATCTCAAGGACGATTCATGTCAGGCGCTTATATGCCTATTCAGAACAGCATTACCGATAATTTTTATTCACCAGGAGTTACGCCTGTATTAGTAAATGGCGGTACGGGTTACGTAGAGGGTAATACTCTGTTACAGATAGTCGGTGATGGAGCAAACGCTAAATTCGAACCAGTAATTGATACCGTGACAGGCGAGATAACAAATATAAATGTTATAAATGCTGGTTCTGGGTACACTAATGCTTCGGTCGTAGTCTCCTCACCTAATCCGTTGTTACCTCAGGGCAGCGGAGCAGTTATCGAGATTGATCTGAATGTTGGCGACTTATCATCATCACAATCCGATGTTCAATTATCGGCTGTGGATGGAGAGTTGAGCTTCATATACCTAGAAAATGCTGGAAGTGGTTTTACGAATGCTACAGTAACGTTATCAGGCGACGGTAGCGGAGCAACCGCAAGCGCCACGATTTTAAACGGATCTATTTCATCAATACAAATAGGTGCGAGGGGCGTTGGTTACACTTATGCGACAATTACTATTTCTGGTGACGGGGTTAATGCTTCGGCAAGAAGTATAATATCGCCTGTTGGAGGACACGGTAACAATATAATAGAAGAATCGTTTTCAGATATATTAGCATTTTATATGGATACAACAGAAGATATCCGTCAAGGGTTTAGACTAACAAATGACTACAGGCAAGCTGGGATAATAATAAACCCTGATCAATATACTACAGGCGGTTCAAGAAGGCTATATATAAATGATCGCGCGGGGGCATGTTGGGTTGCTGGTTTTGATAGTCTATCTCAATCAGTTTTACCTGATGAAATAATCACTCGATCATCGGATAATGTGGAGTTTGTTGTTATCCAATCGAAGAGCGAAGATAATAAGATAATGATTCAGAATCTAACCGCTGCTGGTATTGAAGTTGGCGATTCCTTTAAAAACGAGAATGATGTTCATCTATTCGAGGTGACGAGCATTATTACTCCTGAGATAGATAAGTTTAGTGGAAGCTTACTTTATTACGATAACAAATCTGCCTACAGAGAAAAGTTAGATCAAAACGTGATACTAAAAACATACATAAAATTTTAAGTTATAAATATACTTAATATAAAAGAATTTATTTGGAGTTAAGAAACAGATGGCAATTAATTTTAACAGCGACCCATATTTTGACGACTATGACGAGAAGAAAGGTTTCTATAAAATACTTTTCAAGCCCGGTCTATCAGTTCAAGCAAGAGAGTTGACCCAGCTTCAAACAGCTTTACAAAAGCAAATAGAGCGCGTGGGTGGTTCGTTTTATAAAGATGGGTCTAGAGTTATTGGCGGAGAGTTTGGTTATTCTAAAGACTTTCGTTCAATCAAACTAACGTCCGTATTTCAAAGCGTCAATGTTGACGATTATCTTGATCAGCTAGTCGGTCTTGATGTGGTCGGAGAAGATTCTGGTGTTCAAGCTAACATTATCGCCGCAACTAAATCAACTGATACAGACGCTCCTACCATTTACGTATCTTACACTAAGACCGGAGACGACAAAGCATCTATTGAATTCAGCGCTTCTGAGAATATAATTGCTTTGTTTGAAACCGTCAATAATATTCAATCTGGATTGCCTGTAATATCTGTCGCTGCTTCTAACCATACCGGAATAGGACAATCAGCATCTATCCAATCTGGTGTATACTTTATAAGAGGCCACTTTGTATATACTCCTAGTCAAAGAGTTATCATATCAAAATATACAAACTCTGAAAGCGCTAGAGTTGGACTTGATGTTATAGAAAGCATAGTAACATCTACAGAAGACGAGTCATTACTTGATAATGCTCAAGGTTCGCCTAACTTTTCGGCTCGCGGAGCTGATAGATATTCTATATCGCTTGAATTAAACTATCACCCATTAGACGGTGATGTAGACAACTTTTCCGAAATTTCCAGAATTAATAATGGTCGGCAAGTACAAAGCTTTGATGCAGCTAACAACGTAAACACTATATGGGATGATCGTTTAGCACAAAGAACTTCCGAAGAGTCTGGCGATTACGTCGTAGACCCATTTGATATAATTATACGCGAAACTCTAAACGATGGTACAAACAACGGCGTCTATACCGAAGGCGACACCACCGACTCTGGAAATAGCAGCGCTGAAAGTCTATTAACTGTCCAATTATCTTCGGGTAAAGCTTATGTGTCTGGATATCGCGTCGATACTATTGCTCCAACCTATGTTGACCTAGAAAAGCCACGTACCTACAAAGAACAACTAAGCGCTTCGACCTCGGTTGAGGTTGGTAACTTCGTTCGTGTAAAAAACTCATACAATCTCCCTGATGTATCCGGTGACTTTGCTCAGGGCGTTACACCTTTCAAAGAAGTCGGTTTATTCGATTCATTCACTTCTTCTGGTGGTTCTGCTGAAGGAGAAAAGATTGGTGTATCAAGAATTAGAGCAATAGAATTCGATTCTGGTAGCCAAGGAGCATTCGATGATTCGCTAGACGCTGAAAGTATATTCAGGATGTTTTTGTTCGATATCAAGATGTTCACTAAGCTAGTCGTTTCGGCTTCGGTGGAAACTGATCACATTGTCTCAGGGTCCTTAATAACCGGATCAACTTCTGGGGCATATGGATATGTTAACTCTTCATCTTCGGGCACTGATTTATATTTAACTTCGGTCACAGGAAAGTTTTTCGATAGCGAAGAGTTAATTTCTACGGGATCATATGCGTCTGGGAAACGGGTAACTAACATTGGCGGTAGTACTGCTGTAACAATATCGTCTACCGTCATCAACGCTTTTGATAAAGTAAAACAGTTGTTTATGGACGACGCCGACGCCAACCAAAATTTTACCGCAGACTTGTTGATGGAAATTCGCCAGTCTGTTAGTGGATCGGTGTCTGTTACCGGAACAAACATGAGCGGTTTCAATACGTCGTTGACCTCAGATCTAATTGTTGGCGATGAGGTTCTAATCCCCTCTGGAGCAGCAGGCGTATTAGAAACTCGATTCATAGCTTCAATATCAAGCGATAGCGTTGCTACATTATCTTCTTCGGTCACTAACTCTGTTTCGTCTATTGGAGTCACAAGAGCAAGAGCTTTCATTAATGACCAAGAAAAAAATCTTATAATTCGCAAGCTCGCTAAAGATAACGTTAGATCATTGCTTGTCGATAGTATAGGCAACACCTCAAATACTAGCATCGAAGTACGTAAGCAATATATTGCTAACTCAGATACGAGCGGGCAAGCAAGCTTAAGTACTGGGGCAAACCAAACTTTTAATGCTGAGTCTAACTTAGACTATAGCATTGCGGTAATAACTGCGGGTGTACAAATTGGCGGGGATACTCCATTATCTGTCGGTACGATAGTAAACATCAATTCCAATAAAATTTCTATCACAGGCGACGGAACTAACACTCTCACCTTTAGTTCTCCTGCTCTATTTGGTAACGGGGCAGAGCTAAAAATATCCGCCACTATTAAAAAGTCGTTGGTTTCCGCGAAAGTTAAAAATATCAACCGTTCAGCAAAGCTTCGAGTATTGAACAAAAAAGATTATTTGGTTGCTGATGGAGTTACGGTGTATGGTACATCTGCTCATCATCCCGAAATATCGCTTGGAGTTTCGGATGCGGTAAAACTTTTGGCTGTTTATGACTCTGGCGTTGTGGGTACTCCGGCAGTTGGTGAAAGCCTTGCTGTATCTTCGGTCGTGGGCGTTTACACTAAAGGTGAGAAAATACGAGGAACGACTTCTGGCGCTATCGGTATTTCTGTTACTACTACAAATCCAATACAATACGTCGCTTTTAATAGCATCCCATTTTCTATAGGGGAGCAGCTAGTTGGCCAATCATCTGGCGCCACTTCCATCGTAGATTCTGTCTCAAACTCGGATGCTAATATATTAAACAACTTTTTGCTAGACTCTGGTCAACGAGATAACTTTTATGATATAGCTCGTCTGTATTTAAAGAACAAAGGCTCTAAACCAGCAGGCGATCTTTTAGTAGTCTTTGATTATTTTTCTCACGGTTCTGGCGACTTCTTCAGCGTTGATTCATACGCTACGGTTGACTATAAAGATGTGCCTACATATAATGCTACCCGTATTGACCCCGAAGTCCGTAATGCTAAAGGTCAGTATGATCTACGATCTTGCGTTGACTTCAGACCAAGAATAGCTAACCGAGTGAATATCGAAGCCAACGGAGAAATGAATGTTACACTTTCTTCTTTCGACTTTGAGAGTAGATTTTATTCAGGAAGCGGTTCTTCAAAGGTCGATCTAGTAAAAGATAACTCAAACTTTTCTTACAATTTTGATTTTTATCTTGGTCGTAATAGTAGCATATTCTTGACTGATACGGGCCTATTTAGAATTGTTGATGGGTATAACGCAGAAGACCCTAAGACTCCAAGCGATTTAGATAACTCTATGCGCGTTGCTGATATTAAAATGTCGCCATACGTGTTAGATATTAATGACGTTGAAGTGCAAGAGTTTAATAACAAACATTACACAATGAAGGATATTAACCTACTAGAAAATCGTATCAATAATATTGAATACTATACTGCCCTATCGTTACTCGAAAAGAATGCCGAAAATGCTCAGATTAAAGACGCTAATGGTCTTGATAGATTTAAGGCAGGTTTCTTAGTCGATAACTTTGGTGGACATAAGATAGGTGATACGGTTAACCAAGATTATCGTTGCGCTATCGATATGAATAGTAGAGCATTACGTCCAAAATACATAATGAAGAATATCGAGTTGGAAGAAAATGCTTTAACAGACGACGACCGATTATCTTCTGGATATGTAGTAAAAGCTGGACTTGCTATGCTACCTTATACCCATTTTGAGTCTATAACTCAGAAGTATGGTACTCGCGTAGAAAACTTGAACCCTGTTTTAGGCTTTTTCTGGGAAGGTTCATTGAAGTTAATTCCTGAAGCAGACGAGTGGTTCGAAACTAAAATGCTGCCTGCTATACGTTCTAATGCAGAAGGTAATTTCAATACAGTCGTTGCGGCTAACAGGAACGCGGTTGGTACTGTTTGGGATGCTCCGGTAACTCAATGGACAGGAGTTTTAGATACCCAAACCGGAAATACTTTTAGATCTCGTCAAAGATCACGCGTGCGTGGTTTAGCTGTATTAAGAAGAGTTACTGTCAATGAACTTGGTGTTAGTTCTCAAAACGGAATACAGACTTCTATCGTCGAGCAGACAGATTTTAAAACGTTATCTAATAAGATAGTCGCCAGAAATATTATACCATTTATGCGCGAACGAGAAATATATTTCGAAGCAACTGGCTTAAAACCTTTGACCCAAGTTTATCCGTTTTTCGATAAGATTGATGTTTCTCGGTTTATTGATCAAGTATCGGGATCATTTACGGCTAAAACTGGTTCAACGTTGATGAAGCCGCAGTATGCTGACTGGTCAACTATTTCTAAGGTCGAGGTGTATTACGATAATAATAGAAACTCAGCGGTAACGATGAGAATCGAAACGGCAAGAGAAACTGATTCTGCTTTTGGTATCAATAACCCATTAGAGTACTGGAAAATACGCGGAGAGCAAAATACTCCTAACGTAAGATCTACTAGACAAGATGTCATGACATTCGATCAAGGTAATAATACATTATTACCAGCCGACACCGCATTATCGCCTAATGATAAAGGGGAGCTTTACTTTAGATTGAGAATAAAACCCATTGATGGAAGTAAGATGGATAACCATCAAATTCAAATAATAGAAGTTGTATTATATGATCAATCGGGTGATGTTATATCCAACATCGACAACGCAGAAGTTATATCGTCGTCTAATATCGCTACAGCATACAACTCTTTCGGAACAGTTGATATCAACAGCGATGTTGCGTTAATACAAAACCATAACTCAGATAGAAGCGGGTCGGGTGAATCGCCGTTACAGGCTACAAGAACTTCGTTTGGTATATTCCAGCATGAGATTGTTGCTAGAATAACCGGCGGTGATTTTAGTGTACCATCAACATCAGGAAATGTTAGGTTCACTAAGACCGAAGATGTTCAGGCAGGGGTTTTAGTATCAGACGCAGCAGGAAGAGTTGCGGGTGTATTTAAGATTCCTAATCCTAATGTTTCCGGTAATCCTAAGTTTCAAACTGGTTCTCGTGAGCTTAGATTGAGCACATCTGCTCAAACATCTACCGACACAGAATCTTTCGCTATCGCAGAGTTTACTTCTAAAGGCGTCCTACAGAGTCGCCAAAAAAGTATAGTTGCTATTCGTAACGCAAGAGTGGTTAGGCAGAATGTTAACATAACGACTAGTGTAACGAGGGTTAGAAATTCTCAACTAGTGGAAACTGGTTGGTGGGACCCATTAGCTCAATCTATATTACCGGCTACAGAAGGCGGTGAGTTCATCACTAAGTTTGATATATTCTTCTCTCAAAAGGATGGCGTCATTCCGGTGAACTTAGCCCTAAGAATTATGGAGAATGGTACACCGACTACTACGGTAATTCCTGGTGCTTCAGTTACGCTTAATCCAGAAGAGGTCAATGTTTCTTTTGATGGATCAGTTGCTACTACGTTTGAGTTCGAGAACCCAATCTACGTAAAAGAAAATGTAGAGATTGCGGTTGTTCTTACGACTAACTCGCAAAAGTATCTAGTTTGGATTTCTAGATTAGGCGAAAGTGATGCGGCTACTGATATTGCGGTTTCTGAGCAACCTTACCTCGGTGTGCTATTTAAGTCGCAAAACCAATCTACATGGACTCCTTATGACCTTGAAGATTTGAAATTCACTTGCTACCGAGCTAAATTTGATATAGCTTCTGCTGGAGTCGTGACTTTAAATAACGTCAATATTCCGTTTGATTCATTAGATATTAATCCACTGGAAATGACGGCAGGGTCTAATATCATCAAGGTTTCGCATAGCGATCACGGAATGTACGGAAGTAATAACTATGCTAGATTAGCGAATATAAGAAACGACATACCAACAACTTTATTGACAGCAGAGTTTAGTGATGTGGCTACAACGCTCACTTTAGCATCATTTCCGGCAGAGTTTCCAAATACAGGAAACCATACCTTCAAGATATATACCTCTAATTCAATAGAGAATGTGCCCGAAGTTATAACTGCCGACCTTGCGTTGTCTAGCGGAAATCTGGTATTGTCTAATATCACCCGAGCGGTATCAGGCGATCAAGGAACGCACTATATTGGCGAAGTTGTTGAGTTTTACGAGTTGAATGGCGTACCTCTAAACGAGATTAATGATGTTTCGCTGTTAGTTTCTAATCAGAATCTTGATTATTATACTATATCAACTTCTACAAACGCTACGCTTGACGCGGTTGTTGGTGGGTCTATAGCAAGCGCTTCTAATAACGCAGTTGCTGATTCTTATCAAGTTATGTTGCCTGTGTTAGAGTTGCCTGATACTTCTACGCAAATTAAGACTAAGTTTGTCACCGGAAGTTCTGCTTCTGGAACGCAAGCATCATTCTCTATAGAAGAAGAGTTTGACGCAGTTGTCACTGAGCGGATAGTTTCTGAAAGTCCTGTAATGATAGCAAGCGAAGCTAACGAAGCCGCTAATATTAGTTCTACAAAGTCTTGTACTGTTAGGGTTATTATGGAATCGTTGAAAGATAATGTTTCTCCGGTAGTTGACCTTGATAGAAAGTCTATCACTATGCATAGCAACCGTATAGATAATATCAGAAGCGCATCAGATGTTTATCCAGCTAGCTCATATGTTTCGCCTACAGCGCCTGATGGCGATTCTGGTGAAGCGGTGTATATCACTAAGCGGGTACAACTTGAGAATTCCGCAACAGCAATAAGAGTATACTTCGACTCTGTTAGAAATGCTTCTGCTGATTTACAAGTTATGTATAAAGTTCTTCGTTCAGATGATTCTACAGACTTTGATGAGATTGGTTGGAGCTACTTTAATACTAATGGAGCAGCAGATGACGCGGTTTCGGTTGTAGCCGATAGAGTTTCATACTTAGAATACAAATACACTGAAAATGACATACCTGAGTTTATAGCATTTGCTATTAAGATTAAAATGAATGGTACGAATAGTTCTGAGGTCCCGTTAATTAAAGACTTGAGAGCCATTGCTTTAGCGGTATAAATACTATTATGAATAATGACTTAATACCAGTTGAAGGATATCGGGGTCTCGCAAGAGATCCTGTATCTAATGCTATTATAAATAAAGATAACGAAGGCCATAAGTCGGCTATTGAAAATCATAAGAGAATGAAAGCCGAAAAAGAGGAACTAGATAACCTCAAAAAAGATGTATCGGAAATAAAAAATATGTTAAAACAACTTTTAGGTAATAAATGATATGGCCACAATAGTATTAAGAACAACAAAGGGTTTTCCCTTAACATCGGTTGAACTAGATGCTAACATGTCTGGTCTCAACGATGAGCTTATCGTTAGTGGTTCGCCTAATCTCACGAGTAGAGAAATAGAGTTGGTTACCAGAGACGGTGGCGAAATAAATATAGACTTTCAACCAATCGTAGATATAGCTGTCGGCGATGCTACGGCTTTAGCAATAGCGCTAGGATAATAGGAAACGAAAATGGCAAATGTATTCACAAACGCAAAGGGGGTATCGTCGATCGCTGGAGTCGCGATTTACACCGTACCAAATAATACCACTGGAGTGATTATTGGACTAACATTATCTAATACCACAAATCAAGGCGTTAATGTAACCGCCACTTTAGAGAGCACTAGCATTATAACTAACGTACCCATTCCGGCAGGCGCTTCTCTTAGCGTACTTGATGGTAAGATAATTGCGACTGCTGGAGAAGTTATTACGGTTTCTTCCACAACAGAATCGTCGGTTGATGTTATTATAAGTTTACTGGAGCAAAGCTAAGATGGCGGGATATATCGGCAGCTATGGTGGAATTGTTGCTCAATCCACTCAGCAAAAGAAAATACATGTCGCGACGTTGAACCAAACAGTTTTTGGTGGAAATATCTACATAGTAGGTTATACCGAAGTTTTTAGAAACGGGGTTCGTCTCGTTTCTGGTACAGACTACAGCGCACCCGACGGTATTAATATCACTCTAACTAGCGGTGCTGGATTAGGCGATCAGATCGTCGTCATGAGCCAAAGCGGGTTCGAATTAACCGATGCTCTAAAAAAGGGCGGCGATATCATAACAGGTAATATTAGTAACAATTCTTCGAGTCACTTTCAACTACCTCAGGGCAGCGAAAGCGAACGACCATCTTCTCCTTTGAACGGTTTTATACGGTACAATACTGAGATAAATAGATATGAGGGATACTCTGTCTCTAGTTGGGGTCAATTAGGCGGCGGGGCTACTGGTGGTGGCGCAGATGAAGTTTTTGTATTAAACAGCAAAACCGTAACACAAGATTTTACAATTCCGGCAGATAAGAATTCTCATTCTGTAGGAACTATTACTATTGAAGACGGAGTTACTGTTACCGTACCAGATGGTTCAACATGGGTGATTAGCTAATGAGTAAAGTAGCACTAAAAGGGGGTGATAGCGGGACAGGTAAAGTTTTGCTTTTAGCTCCAAACACGAACACAGACAGAAGAATTACGTTGCCAGATAAAGACGGTGAGTTAGACTTTCCGGTAATTACTAAAGAATATGAAAGCACTCCACAAACAGTAACAAGTGCGGGTCTTTTGACTTTAAGTCATGGTCTTGGAGTTGCGCCTAAGTTTGTTGAGTTTCATTTAGTGTTTGTTGGAGCTGAAGATGGTTTTTCAATCGGAGATGTAATCCAAGCTAGTCTTATAACCACAGCAAGCTCTTCTTTAAGGTGGAACACATCATACTTTGACTCTACAAATGTTTATTTTAAATATAGTAATGAAGGTTCATGTTTTTCATCGGGCATTAAAAGCACAGGCGGCGCTGCCGCTATAACCAACTCAAACATTAATCTAATTGTAAAGGCGTATGCGTGATGAATATTACAAAGTATTACGTTGATGTAAACGGTCTGTACCTTGGAGGATTTGAAGGTTGCGAGCCTGATGTCGAATGTGTAGAAGTTCATACAGCACCTAGTCACGGCTTAGATACTTGGGACGGTTTACAGTGGAACGCTAACCCGCAAGTTGCTATCGATGCCAAAGTACAAGAACACAAACAAACCTTAGCAGATACCGACTTTAAAATGACAGTAGATTACTACGCAACACTCAGCAAGGAAGAAGCTAACGAGTTAAAATACTTGCGTAGTGTTGCTAGAGAATATGTAAGGAGTTACGAAGCATGAGCGGTTTAGTTAAGGCAGGTATAGAAAACGATGCGGGTGATAAAACAATTAGCGCTGATGAGTTGACAGGTTCTTTATCTGTTAGCGGCTCCACTAGCTTTTTTAATTCAAGCAACACTATAAGGCTACCCAACATCGGTAATTTTGGCCTCGCAGTAGGCGATGTGATAACAGTCACTGGTACTTCTAACAACAACAAAGATTTTACTGTTGAAGTAATATCCGACATTAATAATATTATTGTCAACCAAGCCCATGCAGGCGGTACGACTACTAAATCTTTAGTTAATGAAACTGTTAGCGCCACTATAACTTTAGTTGCTAGGGCCGGTAAAGCCGAGCTGGGCTTAGGCCAAGGCTGGGTAGATATGTCTTCAGTTCGTTCGATAAACACTAATTATACTAATGCGACCGGCAGGACTATATCGGTTTCTATAGTACAGCTTGCTAACAATGTAATGTTTTTTACTGTTGATTTGATACCTTTAACAAAAGGAGGCAATGATAGTCGGTATCATTTTTGCGGGGGTTTAGTTGGTAATGAGTCTGTATATAAAGCAGCGGGTGGAACTGTAAACGAATGGTCGGAGCTGAGATAATGAACAATTACTACGAAAACAAAGAAGGCGAGCTATTTGTAGACCCAATAGTCGCAAATCATACTGACTTAACTAAACTTAGTAATGCAGAAGGAGAAAGAAGGCACGCAAAAGCAATTAAGAATACGCCTAATCCTATTGACGTTATCTACTCCAACATTTTAAAGCTAGAACAGACAATAACACCTCGACGTTTACGAGAAGCCTTACTCTCTGGTGACACTACATTTATTAGCGAGACAGAAGATAAAATCTCTGAGCTACGCAAGAAGCTAGGATAATAATATGTTTGTATTAATAGTAGATAACGTAGTAGTACAGACTCAACCTAACAATCAAGAAGGTTTTGTTGAGACAGATCAAAATCCAATTTGCGGTCAGATAGAAAAAGACGGGCTGTTCTCAGACCCAGTGCCTACCGCTAAAGAAGTTGCGGATCGAGCACAAAGACGTTTAAACGAGGAATCTTTATCTTATCTTAACCGCACTGATTGGTATGTTACTCGGCGTTCAGAGTCAGGTGAAGATGTTCCTCAAGATGTTTTAGACGCGAGAGCTAAAGCACGTACAGATATTAAAGAGGTTTAAATGGCTACACTAATCACAGGCGCGTTAAACGGTGATGCGGTAGCAGCGTTGCAGGCGTTGCAAGCTGTTGACAATAAAATTATGCTCGTTGAAGACGTTAAAAATTCAGGTACTACTGGAGGAGGTTCTATTGCCGGAATACAGACAAGAGATTTAAATTCAGTAATACATAATTCAATTACTGGAGCAAGTCTTAGCAGCAATCGAATTACATTACCAGCAGGAAAATTTTTAGTGTCTGGTAGCTGCCCTGCTTGCAAATCAGATAACCACAATGCCTTTGTATATAACGTAACTTCCGCCTCCATTGCTTTAAAAGGAAATTCTGAGTTTAACGATGATGCAACTAATGTGTCTACAAGATCGCTTTTTATAGGGGTTCTTGATCTAGATGAAAATGCAGTTTTTGAAATTAGGCATTACACAGAAAAGGCTTCGTCTACCGACGGTTTAGGTAAAGCAACCGCAAATACTGCAAGCGGTAACGGTGAAGTTTACACACAGCTTTACATTCAAAAGATAGGCTAATCTATGCAAGAACAACGCTTAACTGTAAACTGATTCGCGTCTAACAAAATCTTTTAGAATAACTAAGGCAATAGTTTTTAAAGGCTAAATATATGTATAATACAACTAGGTAGAATATTAATGTCGAAGGCAAGAAAATTAGCCGATGTCGGTAAGACGGGTATATCAGAATGGTTTGTGGGAAGTCCATATGCCATCGGTGCTGTGTCAAGATCGACTCGGCAAATCCGACGTAAATTCTATTGAAATACGGTCTTACACTTCTGCTGCGTCTAGTGCTAACTGTATGAGCGTGGATGTAACAATTTTTGGAGGTAAAGAATGATGTTTGCTAAAACAGAAAACAATCAAGTATTAATTTGCGCTATTCAACTAGACGAATCGTGGATCGAAGTTACAAAAAGCCCTGAGTCTAAAGACTATCGTGACACATGGGTGCTTAAGGGTTCGGTAATCAGCGAGAATGCTAAACAAAAGAAAGCTATTGTACTGCTAAATACAACTGAAGCATCTAAAATAAACGGCGTAATGTTTGATAACGTATTATGCTCAGCAACTAAGCGAGACGCAGACGGTATCTTAGCCGCTGAACGATGGGTGAACTCCGGTAATAACACATCTTTTAACTTTGAAAACGGTAACTCTCTAGCCTTAACGCCTTCTAATATAGAAGAGTTTTGCGAAGTATGGTATACTTTCAGACAAAGTCTTTTAAATTAAGGAATGAGTGATGAGTAAACAAACAGAATTAGCTGGATTGTTAAATAGCGATGGCGACGTAGGCAATCAGGCCTTAGACCATCTTAACGAATTCACTGACACGGAAAAGGCGGCAATACCCAATAAAATTACCGCAACTCCTACCGTAATTACAGCAGGTCAGGATTGGGCAGGCGTAAGTTATACTGATCCTGATGCAATAGGCGCTAATCCTACTGCTAAAATATACCCAGATGGGAGTGTGGTGGGTAGTACGGACAATGGTAATTATATAAAGTATGCTAATGGGAGCCTAGAATGCTCAATATTAAAAGTTAATTCGGTCGCGTTTACAAGCGCAACTGGGGTGTCGGGTCTTTCTAGAAGCGGTCATCAATCCTTAAATTTTCCTGTTAGTTTTTTTGGGAATGTGCCTAATGTTCAATCTTCAATTATTGAAGAAACCGACAGATATAATTTGTGGGGCGGTAATACTAGAAGAAATCTGGGACTAAGCGCAGGAGAGTTTGTATTTTTTGGGGCGCTTGGCGGCACAACTACAATCTCTTGTAAACTTTCTGTAAAGCTTTTAGGTAAATGGAAATGAGATATTTAAATTTAAAAACATTACGTCAAGAAATAGAGTCTAACGCTAATAATGTTATTGACTCAGATTCTAAAGTTGTTAACTGGTTTAGGCCAAGGCCAGAAGGTTACGCTGGTGAGTGGGTTGATGGCGTATACACTTTTGTTAAAATTCCCGATCCCGTTATCATACCTTTGTCGTCTGTTCAAATACGAGACATAGCACT
>Ga0222646_100008_pt1 | contig 141699 bp, 144 predicted proteins | sample AntAcemetagen293_FD_179819 | JGI IMG/M metagenome (GOLD analysis project Ga0222646, IMG submission 179819) | Saline water microbial communities from Ace Lake, Antarctica - #293 | ecosystem: Environmental > Aquatic > Non-marine Saline and Alkaline > Saline | place: Antarctica: Ace Lake... | reverse complement strand
CAATTCAGCAGTTGGTTCGCAAGGGACGCAGCCCAAAGGTCACCAAGACCAAGGCTCCAGCCCTAAAGGCTAACCCGCAGCAGCGCGGTGTATGCACCCGTGTGTACACCACCACCCCAAAGAAGCCGAACTCTGCGCTTCGTAAGGTGGCACGTGTCAAGCTGTCAAACGGTACAGAGGTAACCGCGTACATTCCGGGCGAAGGTCACAATCTTCAGGAGCACTCGATGGTGCTTATCCGTGGTGGTCGTGTGAAGGACCTACCAGGTGTTCGTTACAAGATCATTCGTGGTGCCCTGGACACTCAGGCAGTAAAAGACCGTAAACAGGCTCGTAGCCTCTACGGCGCAAAGAAGGGTAAGTAATGCCTCGTAAAGGCCCAGTAGCTAAGCGCCCAGTCGCTATGGATCCGGTCTACGGTTCCCCAGTTGTGTCGCAACTAGTCAACAAGATTTTGCTTGACGGTAAGAAGTCAATTGCAGAAAAAATCGTTTACGGTGCTCTAGAAGGCACCAACGTCAAGACCGGCGACGACCCAGTAGTTTTGCTAAAGAAGGCTCTGGATAACGTCCGCCCAACAGTCGAGGTTCGTTCTCGCCGTGTTGGTGGCTCGACTTACCAGGTGCCAATCGAGGTTAAGAGCCACCGAGCTAACACCTTGGCCATGCGTTGGTTGGTCCAGTTTGCTAAGCAGCGTCGCGAAAAGACCATGACTGAGCGATTGATGAATGAAATTCTTGATGCTTCTAACGGCCTTGGTGCTGCTGTGAAGCGTCGCGAAGACACTCACAAGATGGCTGAGGCTAACAAGGCTTTCGCTCACTACCGCTGGTAAAAACCAAAAACTGGCATTGAGGATCTTGATCCTTGGTGGCATAAGTAGCAAACCCCTAGTCAATAAATTTCTTCGGAGGCAACCGTGGCACAAGACGTGCTCACTGACCTGAACAAGGTTCGTAACATCGGCATCATGGCGCACATTGACGCCGGTAAGACAACCGCGACTGAGCGAATCCTGTTCTACACAGGTATCACTCACAAGATCGGTGAAACTCACGATGGTGCATCTCAGATGGACTGGATGGAGCAAGAGCAAGAGCGTGGCATCACTATCACCTCTGCTGCGACAACCTGTTTCTGGAAAGACAACCAGATCAACATCATCGACACCCCGGGTCACGTTGACTTCACAGTTGAGGTCGAGCGCTCACTGCGGGTCCTAGACGGTGCCGTTGCTGTGTTCGACGGTAAAGAGGGCGTTGAGCCTCAGTCCGAGACCGTTTGGCGTCAGGCTGACAAGTACAACGTTCCTCGTATTTGTTTTGTGAACAAGATGGACAAGCTGGGTGCTGATTTCTTCTTCACTGTGAAGACCATTATCGATCGACTAGGTGCTAAGCCGCTAGTTATTCAGCTTCCAATCGGGGCCGAGAATGAGTTTGAAGGTGTTATCGACCTAGTTGAGATGCGCGCCTTAACCTGGCGTGGAGACGTCGAAATGGGCGCAAAGTACGAAATCGAACCAATTCCAGCTGACATGCAGGCCAAGGCCGACGAATACCGCGCCCAGCTAATTGAAGCCGTTGCCGACACTTCCGATGAGCTAATGGAGAAGTACTTCTCCGGTACAGAGATGTCAGTCGCTGAAATCAAAGAGGCTATCCGCAAGCTGACCGTTACTGGATCCGCTTACCCGATTCTTTGCGGCTCTGCCTTCAAGAACAAGGGGGTTCAGCCAATGCTGGATGCCGTCTTGGACTACCTTCCATCGCCACTGGATGTTGCAAGCGTCGAAGGTGGAGACCCTCGCGACGAAGAAAAGCGAATCACACGTAGGCCAGACGCCAACGAGCCTTTTGCGGCTCTGGCGTTCAAGGTTGTTACCCACCCATTCTTTGGTCGCCTGACCTACATCCGGGTTTACTCCGGAAAAGCTAACGCCGGCGACGCTGTTGCGAACTCGACAAAGGGACGCAAAGAGCGCATCGGAAAAGTCTTCCAGATGCACGCCAATAAGGAGATTCCCATTAGCGGAGTCACAACTGGTCACATCTATGCAGCCATTGGCCTGAAGGACACCACAACCGGTGACACTTTGTGTGATTTGGACAACCAGATTGTTCTTGAGTCGATGACTTTCCCGGAGCCAGTTATCTCCGTGGCCATCGAGCCAAAGACAAAGTCTGACCAGGAAAAGCTCGGAATTGCTATTCAGAAGCTTGCTGAAGAGGACCCAACATTCCGCGTAGTGCTAGATATCGACACCGGTCAGACGATCATTTCTGGAATGGGCGAACTTCACTTGGACATTTTGGTTGATCGCATGCGTCGTGAGTTTGGCGTGGAGGCAAACGTGGGTAAGCCGCAGGTTGCTTATCGCGAGACAATCCGTCGCGCGGTTCTCAAGCACGACTACACCCACAAGAAGCAGACCGGTGGTTCGGGTCAGTTCGCCAAGGTGCAGATCAAGCTTGAGCCTCTAGTCGTTGAAGGCGACAAGATTTATGAATTCGTAGACGCCGTAACCGGTGGTCGCGTGCCACGCGAGTACATTCCGTCGGTTGATGCCGGCATGAGAGACGCAATGCAGTCGGGTGTGCTAGCGGGATATCCAGTCGTTGGAGTCAAGGCCACCTTGCTAGATGGTGCTTACCACGATGTTGACTCGTCAGAAATGGCGTTTAAGCTTGCCGGATCGATGGTCTTTAAAGAGGCCGCTCGATTGGCGGACCCAGTTCTACTCGAGCCGTTGATGGCAGTCGAAGTTCGTACCCCAGAAGAATACATGGGGGACGTAATCGGAGACCTAAACTCACGACGCGGGCAGATACAGTCGATGGAAGAAGCTACCGGTGTGAAAGTTATTCGCGCCCTAGTGCCACTTTCGGAGATGTTTGGTTACGTTGGTGACCTTCGTTCGAAGACCTCTGGTCGAGCCGTCTACTCAATGACGTTCGAGAATTACGCAGAGGTTCCGAGGGCAGTTGCCGACGAAATCGTACAGAAGGCCAAAGGCGAGTAGTAAAAACTACTTAAACTTGACTAAGATAGAAATTCTGTAAAACCCAATCAGAGTCGGCCCACCGGTCGATGATTTACTACGGATCCATCAGGAGGACCCAAAATGGCTAAGGCGAAATTCGAGCGCACAAAGCCGCACGTCAACATCGGAACCATTGGTCACGTCGACCACGGTAAGACCACTCTGACTGCGGCAATTACTAAAGTTCTGCACGACAAGTTCCCTGATCTGAACGACAGCTATGCGTTCGATCAGATCGACAACTCCCCAGAAGAGAAGCAGCGCGGTATTACTATCAACATCTCACACGTTGAGTACCAGACCGACGTGCGTCACTACGCTCACGTAGACGCACCGGGTCACGCTGACTACATCAAGAACATGATTACCGGAGCTGCCCAGATGGACGGCGCAATCTTGGTTGTCGCTGCAACTGATGGACCAATGCCTCAGACCAAGGAGCACGTGCTTCTTGCTCGCCAGGTTGGAGTTCCTTACATCGTCGTAGCTCTAAACAAGTCCGACATGGTAGATGACTCAGAGATTCTTGAGCTTGTAGAGGTTGAGGTTCGCGAACTTCTTTCCAAGTATGAGTTCCCAGGGGACGACGCACCAGTTGTTCAGGTTTCAGCTCTGAAGGCACTTGAGGGTGACCCAGTTTGGGCTGAGAAGGTTTACGAGCTAATCAAGGCATGCGACGAGAACATTCCAGAGCCAAAGCGCGACATCGACAAGGCATTCCTTATGCCTGTTGAGGACGTGTTCACTATCACTGGTCGTGGAACCGTTATCACCGGTAAGGTCGAGCGCGGAACTGTAAACGTAAACGACGAAGTAGAAATCGTTGGAATCCGCGACAAGCAGAAGACCACAGTCACCGGAATTGAAATGTTCCGCAAGCTTCTTGACTACGCGGAGGCCGGCGAAAACGTTGGACTTCTATTGCGTGGAACCAAGCGCGAGGACGTAGAGCGAGGCCAGGTTGTATGTAAGCCAGGTTCGATCACTCCTCACACCAACTTTGACGCCAACGTCTACATCCTTGCTAAGGATGAGGGTGGCCGTCACAACCCGTTCTACGCGAACTACCGTCCGCAGTTCTACTTCCGTACCACTGACGTAACTGGTGTTATCACCCTGCCAGCTGGTACCGAAATGGTTATGCCTGGCGACACCACCGAGATGGGCGTGGAGCTAATCCAGCCAATCGCGATGGAAGAGGGACTACGTTTCGCGATCCGTGAGGGTGGCCGCACAGTAGGTGCTGGTACCGTTACAAAGGTCACTAAGTAGTCATAACGACAACTTGATGAAAAACCCCGCAGGGAAACTTGCGGGGTTTTTTCTCTTTTTAGCAAGCAACAATGATCCGAGGCAGGCCTAGGCTTTAGCAGTGTTAATAGAATCGCGCAGCGTGAAACTGACTACCCGCACCGGCATCGCGGTGAACAGAACCATCCCGCATCGAAATCTCAGGACCATAGGTGCTTGGTGTTTTGTTGATCACTTTGGCCCCACGCCTCAGACAGACGGCATGGTGGTGGCCGCCCACCCTCACACCGGATTGCAAACAGTGACTTGGTTGTTCGAAGGCGAGATTGAGCACCGCGACAGTATTGGCAGTATTCAATCCATCCGTCCCGGTCAGTTGAATCTGATGACCGCAGGTCGCGGCATTTCACACAGCGAGCTTTCGATGGCTACCACTGACAATCTCCATGCCGTGCAGCTGTGGGTTGCTATTCCAGAAGAATCTATTGATGCAGTTCCTGCATTTGAGCATCACGAGGAGCTCCCTAAGGTCGATACAGACAAGCTTCAAGCCACGGTGCTGATTGGTGATTTCATGGGCTCTCACTCCTCCGCCACGACATTCTCTGACATGGTCGGAGTTGAGCTTGTAATTGGGCCAGGAGGTCATCGCGTCGAGCTGCGGGGTGACTATGAGTACGGGTTCATGCTCGTGTCCGGCGATCTACAGGTCGGCGAGCAAGTACTTTCAGTTTCCGACCTTGTGTATTTGGAGCCGGGTAATGATTCGGTGGAGCTAGTGAGCGTCCAGGGTGCAACGTTGATGTTGATCGGGGGAGTACCGCTCAGCGAAAAGATACTTATGTGGTGGAACTTCATCGGTAGGACTCATATGGATGTTGCTGTTGCTCGCGAAGACTGGAATTCCAGATCCGCTCGCTTCGGTGCTTTTGAGGACAAGATTGGCGGCTGGATTCCAGCGCCAGATTTGCCTGGGATTCAACTAAAGGCTAGATAGCGTCAAGACTCGTTAGGAAATAACTAAATGGCGAAGGGCTAGCTCGTGCAACCAAGGCAAAATTGGCTTCGATTTAACTTGCACACACGCGCTGGACTGTGCCAGAATAGTGCAGGTTCGTGAGCATCTTTGCCTTGTGCAGAGACCACTGCCGGATTTGTACACAGGAAACTGGGTCTTCCGCAGCTAAGAGCCAAAAAACTTATCTGAGATCTTTCTCTTCAGTTGCTTACGGGGTTTTTCCTTGCAAGTGTCTGGATTGAATTTTTCGGACAGAGCCCTAGAAATGGGGCGTTGACATAAAAACAGTGCATCAGCATCACGGCAGCAATGAAGTTTGCGTTCTCGCAGATGAATTGGCTGTAAACCTCTGTGACCGATAGGTCACCTAGATACGGAAGGCAGTCATCATGGCGGCTAACAAAATCCGCATTCGACTCAAGTCGTATGACCACGAGGTCATCGACGCGTCGGCGAGAAAAATCGTCGACACAGTCATACGCGCCGGTGCCAAGGTAGTGGGTCCAGTACCACTTCCTACCGAGAAAAATATTGTGACGGTTATCCAATCGCCTCACAAGTACAAGGACAGCCGTGAGCACTTTGAGATGCGTACCCACAAGCGTCTCATTGACATTATCGACCCGACTCCTAAAGCGGTCGATTCGCTGATGCGCCTGGACCTCCCAGCAGATGTCAACATCGAGATCAAGCTCTAAGGATTGCGAAATGACTGTAAATACTAGAACCGTAAAGGGACTGCTGGGCAAGAAGCTTGGCATGACGCAGGGCTGGGACGCGGACAACAAGCTTGTTCCGATCACAGTCGTTGAGGCTGGCGAGAACGTCATCACTCAAATCAAGAATTTAGAAAAAGACGGCTATGCAGCCATTCAGCTTGCATATGGCGCAATCGAACCCCGCAAAGTAGACAAGCCTACGACTGGTCACTTTGCTAAGGCCGGCTCAACGCCTCGCCGCTTCCTTGCAGAAATCCGTACCGGTGACACCGATACCTACACCGTTGGCCAGTCCATCGGCGTTGACATCTTCGAGGTTGGCTCGAAGTTGGACGTTGTTGGAACCAGCAAGGGTAAAGGTTTTGCCGGTGTTATGAAGCGTCACGGCTTCTCCGGTATCCACGCCAGCCACGGTGCTCACAAGAACCACCGTAAGCCTGGTTCCGTTGGTGCCGGTACAACTCCATCCCGCGTTCTCAAGGGCAAGAAGATGCCTGGTCGCATGGGAACAGATCGAGTAACCACTTTGAACCTCACTCTTCACGGCGTGGACCTTGAAAAGGGCTTGCTGTTGATCAAGGGTGCAGTGCCAGGTCCTAAGGGCCAGTTGGTGTTCGTACGTAACGCAGTAAAGGAGACTGACTAATGTCTACAGTTGACCTAATTGACGTAAAGGGGAAGAAGTCCGGTTCTGTGGACCTTCCTGAATCTATCTTTGATGTTCAGACCAACGTCCCACTGATTCACCAGGTAGTTGTTGCACAGCTTGCAGCTGCTCGCCAGGGAACTCAGTCGACACTTCGCCGTGGCGAGGTATCGGGTTCTGGTCGCAAGCCCTTCAAGCAAAAGGGAACCGGTCGCGCCCGTCAGGGATCGATCCGTATGCCTCAGCACCGCGGTGGTGGAATTATTCACGGTCCAAAGCCTCGTGACTACTCACAACGCACTCCTAAAAAGATGATTGCTGCTGCCCTTCGTGGAGCGCTTTCAGATCGCGCACGCAATGGCCGCATCCACGTAATTGACCAGTTTGCAATTGGTGATGTTCCTTCGACCAAGGCAGCTGCTAGCTTCTTGGCTCAGATTGCAACCTCGAGAAACATCTTGGTTGTTTTGAGCCGTGAGGACGAGCTTTCCTATAAGTCACTGCGCAACCTGCCAGCCGTTCACGTGATTCCAGCCGACCAGCTGAACGCGTATGACGTTTTGCACGCGGAAGACATCGTTTTCACCGCCGCAGCAATGAGCTCATTCGTTGAGTCAGCAGTTGTTACAGATGTTATCGAGGAGGCATAAAGATGACCGACATCAAGAAAAACCCACGAGACATAATCATTAAGCCGATTATTTCGGAGAAGTCTTATGCGCTAATTGATGAGGGTAAGTACACCTTCGAGGTTGACACTCGCTCTAACAAGACCGAGATCAAGCAGGCTATCGAGCAAATTTTTAGCGTGAAGGTTGATTCGATCAACACACTAAACCGCGTGGGCAAGACCCGCAAAACTCGCTTCGGCATGGGTAAGCGCAAGGACACCAAGCGCGCCATTGTCTCCTTGAAGTCGGGTTCCATCGACATCTTTACCTACATCGGTTAAGGGGAACAATCATGGGCATTCGTAAATACAAGCCAACGACCCCTGGTCGTCGTGGCTCATCTGTCGCAGACTTTACAGAGCTAACTCGCTCCACTCCAGAAAAGTCGCTTTTGAGGCCGCTACCAAAGACTGGTGGTCGCAACTCAAACGGTCGCATCACCACTCGCCACATCGGTGGAGGCCACAAGCGTCAGTACCGAGTTATTGACTTCCGTCGCCACGACAAGGACGGTGTTCCGGCCAAGGTTGCTCACATTGAGTATGACCCGAACCGTACCGCTCGTATTGCCTTGTTGCACTACATCGATGGCACCAAGCGTTACATCATCGCGCCGAACAAGCTAAACCAGGGCGATGCCATCGAGCAAGGTGCACAGGCTGACATCAAGCCAGGTAACAACTTGCCACTGAAGAACATCCCGGTGGGAACTGTTATTCACGCTATCGAGTTGAAGCCGGGCGGAGGAGCCAAGATGGCTCGCTCAGCAGGTGCTTCGGTTCGTTTGGTCGCCAAGGAAGGCGACAACGCACAGCTGAGATTGCCATCTGGTGAAATTCGCAACGTTGATTCCCGCTGCCGCGCAACCATTGGTGAAGTCGGCAATGCCGAGCAGTCAAACATCAACTGGGGTAAAGCAGGACGTAAGCGCTGGAAGGGTGTTCGCCCAACAGTTCGTGGTGTTGCCATGAACCCAGTGGATCACCCACACGGTGGTGGTGAGGGTAAGACTTCCGGTGGACGTCACCCAGTTACACCCTGGGGCCAAAAAGAGGGCCGCACACGTAAGCCAAACCTTCCATCAGACAAGCAAATCGTTCGTCGTCGTTACGCCGGCAAGAAGTAGGAGATCTTTAGATGCCAAGAAGTTTGAAGAAGGGACCCTTCGTAGACGAGCACCTAATGAAAAAGGTGCGTGTTCAGAACGAGGCCTCCAGCAAGAACGTAATCAAGACCTGGTCACGTCGCTCAATGATTGTTCCAGCGATGCTGGGACACACCATTGCCGTTCACGATGGCCGCAAGCACATCCCAGTTTTCGTAACCGAGAACATGGTTGGCCACAAGCTTGGCGAATTTGCACCTACCCGAACCTTCCGTGGTCACGTGAAGGACGACAAGAAGGGTCGCCGCGGCTAAGCCGGGGCGCCTAGGACAAGAAGGAATAACGATGGAAGCGATCGCCAAGCTGCGTAACATCCGCGTGACCCCAATGAAGGCCAGACGTGTAGTCAACCTGATTCGTGGCAAGCAAGCCACCGAGGCATTGGGTATTTTGAAGTTTGCTCCACAATCAGCATCTGAGCCGATCTACAAGTTAGTCGCCTCAGCAGTCGCCAACGCCCAAGTAAAGGGCGAGGCAGCCGGCGCGATTGTGGACGTTGATGACCTAATCATCTCCAAGGCTTTTGTCGACGAGGGAGTGACCCTGAAAAGGTTCCGTCCTCGTGCCCAGGGCCGAGCATTCCGAATCAACAAGCGCACCAGCCACATCACAGTGGTTGTCTCTACTCCAGACGAGTTTGCAAAGGCAGGTAAGTAGTCATGGGTCAAAAAGTCAATCCCTACGGCTTCCGCCTGGGAATCACCACCGAGCACCGCTCACGCTGGTTCGCTGACTCCACCAAGAAGGGTCAGCGCTACGCCGACTACGTGGTCGAGGACGTCAAGATTCGTGCATACCTTCAGGACAAACTAGATCGTGCCGGCATTAGTCGTATCGAGCTAGAGCGAACCCGTGACCGAGTCCGCGTTGACATCTTCGCCGCTCGTCCAGGTTTAGTAATCGGCCGACGTGGCGCAGAGGCAGAAACTCTTCGCACCGAGCTTGAGAAGCTAACCAGCAAGCAGGTTTTGCTGAACATCCTCGAAGTCAAGAACCCAGAATCTGACGCACAGCTTGTCGCGCAGGGCGTTGCAGAGCAGCTAGCTGCTCGTGTTGCATTCCGTCGTGCAATGCGTAAGGGAATTCAAGGAGCACTCCGTTCCGGTGCCAAGGGCATCAGAATTCAGTGTTCTGGCCGCTTGGGTGGGGCTGAAATGTCTCGCAGTGAGTTCTACCGCGAAGGTCGAGTACCACTACATACTCTTCGTTCAAACATCGACTATGGCTTTTACGAGGCCAAGACCACATTCGGTCGAATCGGTGTTAAGGTCTGGATCTACAAGGGCGACATGACCGCACGTGAGCTTGCTGCACAGCAAGCTACTCAGCGTGGTCCTCGCCAGGGTGCACCTGGTGCTGGCCGTCGTGGCCCTCGTCAGGGTGACGCTGCTCCGCTAGCAGCAGGAAGTGAAGCCAAATAATGCTGATTCCTAGAAAAGTAAAGCACCGTAAGCAGCACAGCCCGAAGCGTCGTGGGCATGCAACCGGTGGAACTAAGGTCTCGTTCGGAGAATGGGGTATTCAGGCCACAACGTCTGCCTACCTAACCAACCGTCAGATTGAGGCAGCACGTATTGCCATGACCCGTCACATCAAGCGTGGTGGAAAAGTCTGGATCAACGTGTTCCCGGACCGCTCGCTAACCAAGAAGCCAGCCGAAACCCGAATGGGTTCCGGTAAGGGTTCTCCTGAGTGGTGGGTAGTAAACGTAAAGCCTGGCCGCGTGCTCTTCGAGCTAAGCGGTGTATCAGAGGACATTGCCAAAGAGGCTTTGACTCGTGCGATCCACAAGCTCCCGCTAAAGGCTCGCATCATCAAGCGTGAAGAAGGTGACGCATAATGATCGGTTCAAAGAACCTATCCCCACAGGATCTAGACAAAATCGAATCTTCGGTTTTGGTAGAAGAGCTTCGTAAGGCCAAGGAAGAGCTATTCAACCTGCGCTTCCAGTCGGCTACCGGCCAGCTAGATGCTCATGGTCGGGTAAGAGCGGTCAAGCGCGATGTTTCCCGCATCTACACAATCATGCGTGAGCGTGAACTGGGTATTCGTGCGGTTCCGGTTCCAGCACCTGCAAAGGCTGCTACCAAGAAGAAGCCAGCCGTTGAAGAGGCTGCAGCTAAGACAGAGGAGGCATAAAAATGGCAGAAGAAACCAAGCCAGCAGCTAAGGCTGCAGCTAAGCCAGCCACCAAAGTGGCTGCAAAGCCTGCTGCGAAAGCGGCCCCGAAGGCGTCTAAGCCAAAGACAGCTAAGACCCCGAAGGTAATAAAGGAAGTGACTCGCGGCTACCGCAAGTCACGTCAGGGCTACGTAGTTTCGGACAAGATGGACAAGACCATCGTTGTCTTGTTGGAAGATCGCAAGAAGCACCCGCTTTACGGCAAGGTGCTCCGCGTGTCCAAGAAGGTTAAGGCACATGACGAAACAAACAGTGCCGGTATCGGTGACCTCGTGGTAATTGACGAGACTCGCCCGATTGCGGCAACAAAGAACTGGCGCCTAGTCGAGATCCTCGAAAAGGCTAAGTAACACACCCCGCGAATAACGGTCGGAATCGTTATTCACTAAGCAAGGAGAAAAAAAGTGCTACAGCAAGAATCCAGGGTCAAGGTGGCCGATAACTCGGGCGCCAAGGAGCTCCTGACGATTCGCGTACTGGGTGGTTCCACCCGTCGTTACGCGGGTATTGGTGACACTATCGTCGCCTCAGTCAAGGACGCCATCCCAGGCGGAAACGTCAAAAAAGGTGAAGTCGTAAGGGCAGTCATCGTTCGCACCGTCAAGGAAACTAGGCGTGCAGATGGTTCTTACGTGAAGTTCGACGAGAACGCGGCAGTCATCATCAAGGCTGACGGAGAGCCTCGCGGAACCCGTATTTTTGGACCAATTGGTCGCGAGCTTCGTGAAAAGCGTTTCATGAAGATCATCTCGCTAGCACCGGAGGTCGTGTAAATCATGGCAAAAATTAAAAAAGGCGACCTCGTCGAGGTCATCACTGGAGGCAAGCAAGAGCGCGGTGGTTACCGCGGCAAGCAGGGCCACGTGCTAAAAGTCATCAAGGAGACCAATAAGGTCATCGTTGAGGGTGTCAACATGGTCAAGAAGCACAACCGCGTCGGTCAGTCCGATCGCGGTGGCAAGACCGGTGGCATTGAGACTATGGAATCACCGATTCACGTATCTAACGTGGCCTTGGTAGACCCAAGCACCAAGAAGCCCTCCAAGGTCGGCTTCAAGATAACCACTTCAAAAGAGGGTGTTACCACCAAGGTTCGCATCGCTAAGAAGAGTGGGAAGGAGTTCTAATGGCAACCGGATATAAAAAAGCAGGTGCCGAGACCACTCCTCGTCTAAAACTTCAGTACCGAACCGAGATCGTGAAGACTCTGACCGAAGAGTTCTCATTCACAAACCCAATGCAGGTTCCTGGTCTAACCAAGATCGTTGTCAACATGGGTGTTGGTCAGGCTGCTAGAGATGGCAAGCTGATTGAGGGTGCAATTCGCGACTTAATCGCAATTACCGGGCAGAAGCCTCAGGTCAACATTGCGAAGAAGTCAATCGCGCAGTTCAAGCTTCGTGAGGGCCAGCCAATTGGCGCCCACGTTACTTTGCGTGGCGACCGCATGTGGGAGTTTCTAGACCGCTTGCTATCGCTATCGCTTCCTCGTATTCGTGACTTCCGCGGCCTATCGCCAAAGCAGTTCGATGGCAACGGAAACTACACTTTTGGTCTAGCCGAGCAGTCAATGTTCCACGAAATTGACATCGACAAGATTGACCACGTCCGCGGTATGGACATCACAGTTGTAACAACAGCAAAATCTGACGACGAGGGTCGTGCGCTTCTAAAGGCGCTCGGTTTCCCGTTCCAGGCCTAATAACACGATTGAGGAAGGTCCCTGTGCTTGTAAAGCACCTGGAAACCGCTTCGAGAAAGCAGACACATTATGACAATGACAGATCCGGTAGCAGACTTTCTGACCCGGCTGCGCAATGCGAACATGGCTCACCACGAATCACTGAACGTTCCTTTTTCTAAACTAAAAGGAACAATCGCTGAGATCTTAAAGTCAGAGGGTTACATTGCTTCTTACACGGTTGAGGATGCAAAAGTCGGTAAGACCATGCACATCACCATGAAGTACGGCCCAAATCGCGAGACCAGCATCGTTGGTATCAAGCGTGTATCCAAGCCAGGTCTTCGCGTTTACGCAAAGTCCACCGAGCTACCCAAGGTGCTTGGCGGCTTGGGCGTTGCAATCCTGTCCACCTCTAGCGGTCTACTAACTGACCGCCAGGCTTCAAAGAAGGGAGTAGGTGGGGAAGTCCTCGCCTACGTCTGGTAAGCAATAATGTCGAGAATTGGAAAACTACCCATTCCGCTGCCAGCAGGCGTGACCGTTGAAATCAATGGCCAGGATGTTGCAGTCAAGGGCCCAAAGGGCGAGCTAAAGCTCACCGTTTCTAAACCAATCACTGTTTCACAAGAAGATGGCAGCGTTATTGTTTCTCGTCCAGACGACGAGGCAGTTTCAAAGTCACTTCACGGACTAACCCGTTCACTAATCGCTAACAATGTTCACGGCGTTTCCGAGGGCTTCACAAAAGCTCTCGAAATCGTTGGAACCGGTTATCGTGCGGCGCTCAAGGGTGCGACCGTGGAAATGTCTCTTGGCTTCAGCCACCCAGTGCTTGTAACTCCTCCGGAGGGCATCACGCTGGTAGTCGAAGGAAACACCAAGATCATCGTGTCGGGAATAGACAAGCAGGCTGTCGGAGAGATGGCGGCTAACATTCGCAAGCTTCGTAAGCCTGAGCCTTATAAGGGCAAGGGAGTTCGTTACGAAGGCGAGCGAGTCCGTCGCAAGGCCGGAAAGGCTGGTAAGTAATCATGGCTCTAGGAACTAGAGGCAAGTCAAAGTCAGCCGCCCGTGGCCGTCGTCACGTTCGTCTGCGTAAGAAGATTGAGGGCACAGCAATGCGCCCTCGCCTAGTTGTCACTCGCTCGGCACGTCACTTATTCGTCCAGCTGGTTGATGACGGTGTGGGTCAGACCCTCGCTTCAGCCTCAACCATGGAAGCGGATATGCGCGTAGTAGCCGGCACTAAGACCGATAAGGCCACAATGGTAGGCAAGCTAATTGCTGAGCGTGCCAAGAAGGCCGGCGTTTCCGAAGTGGTCTTTGACCGCGGTGGTAACCGCTATGCAGGTCGCGTTGCAGCTGTTGCTGCCGCGGCTCGCGAGGAAGGACTAGTGCTTTGAGCGAAGAAAAGAAGGAAGTGCCAGTGGCTGAAGCTACCGCAACTACCGAGACTCCAGCAGCTACCGATGCCGCAGTAACCACTGAGGCACCAGTAACTACTGTCGACCCGAACGAGCGCGAGCAGCGTCGTGGTTCACGTGATCGTGGACCAAAGAACGACCGTCGTGAGCGTGAAGAGCCTAAGAGCCAGTTCTTGGAGCGCGTTGTGACAATCAACCGTGTTTCCAAGGTGGTCAAGGGTGGCCGTCGTTTCTCCTTCACCGCACTTGTTGTGGTTGGAGATGGCGATGGAACCGTTGGCGTTGGTTACGGTAAGGCAAAAGAAGTTCCAGCTGCGATTGCCAAGGGCGTCGAGGATGCGAAGAAGAACTTCTTCCGCGTTCCACGTGCTGGCTCAACAATTCCTCACCCTGTCCAGGGCGAGGCTGCAGCTGGCGTTGTTCTATTGCGCCCGGCGTCCGAAGGTACCGGTGTTATCGCCGGTGGTCCAGTTCGTGCAGTTCTGGAGTGCGCCGGAGTTCACGACGTACTTTCAAAGTCGCTCGGATCTTCCAACACACTAAATATTGTTCATGCAACCGTCGAGGCTTTGCGTCAGCTAGAGGAACCAGCCGCCGTGGCAGCACGTCGTGGTAAGACTCTTGCCGAGGTAGCGCCAGCACGTCTGTTGCCAGCGAAGACTGAAAAGACTGAAAAGGCTGGTGTCTAATGGCTGCTCGTCTCAAAGTGACCCAATTGAAAAGTTCAAACGGTGGAAAGCAAAACCAGCGCGATTCACTTCGCACCCTGGGACTGAAGCGCATCGGTGACATCGTTGTACGCGAGGACACTAAGTCCAACCGCGGCCTCGTAAACACTGTTGCCCACCTCGTTAAAGTTGAGGAGATCGACTAAATGGCTGAAGAGAAGAAGCCAGCCGAGAAGAAGCCAGCTGCTGCAAAGCCAGCTGCCAAGGCTCCGGCTGCAAAGAAGCCAGCTGCTGCAAAGCCAGCAACTAAGGCTGCTGCACCAAAGACTGCTGCACCGAAAGCTGCTGCAAAGCCAGCTGCCAAGGCCGCCGCACCGAAAGCTGCTGCAAAGCCAGCTGCCAAGGCCGCCGCACCGAAAGCTGCTGCAAAGCCAGTTGCCGAAAAGGCTCCGGTTGTTGCTGCTGCAAAGCCAGCGGTTGCCAAGTCGAAGAAGAAGCCGGCTGAAAAGATTGAGAAGTCTCAGATCTTGCGTCTTCACCACCTTCGCCCCGCAAAGGGTGCCAAGAAGGACAAGACTCGTAAGGGTCTTGGTGAGGGTTCAAAGGGTAAGACTGCAGGTAGAGGTACCAAGGGTACCGGTGCTCGCACAACTACTCGTCTGGGCTTTGAGGGTGGTGGCGTGAACCTAGTTATGCGTACACCTAAGCTACGTGGATTCAAGAACCCATTCCGGGTGGAATACCAGGTAGTAAACCTTGAGAGGCTAACTGAGCTTTATCCAAAGGGTGGAGCTGTGACAATTTCGGACCTAGTGGCCAAGGGGGCTGTTCGCAAGAACAAGCCAGTCAAGGTTCTTGGTGGGGGTGACCTGTCGGTTAAGCTAGAGATTAGTGTTGACAAGGTTTCCGAGTCAGCAAAGTCCAAGATTGAAGCTGCCGGCGGCAGCGTCAACGCCTAATCATCTAGGGGAGTAGGTTCACTTTTGTTTAGTGCAATAGCTCGCGCATTCCGTACTCCGGATCTGCGCAACAAGCTGGCGTTCACGCTCGGCATGATTGCGATCTTCCGATTGGGCTCGTTCATTCCAGCCCCAAACGTTGATTACTCGAATGTTCAGCAATGTCTTGATCAGAGTCAGTCGACTTCTGGCCTGTATGAACTAGTGAACCTGTTTTCCGGTGGAGCGCTCCTGCAGCTTTCCATCTTCGCCCTGGGAATTATGCCGTACATTACGGCTTCGATCATCACCCAGTTGCTTAGAGTTGTAATTCCTCGCTTCGAGACCCTTCACAAAGAAGGCCCTTCCGGCCAGGCAAAACTTACTCAGTACACCCGTTACCTAACAATCGCTCTTGGACTACTCCAGGCAACCACTTTGGTTACTGTTGCAAGACAGGGCGCACTGTTCGGAGCTGACTGTACGCTTCCGATTCTGGTTGATACTGGACCGCTTTCCATCACCTTGATGGTGATGACAATGACTGCTGGAACCGGTTTGATCATGTGGATCGGTGAGCTCATCACCGAGCGCGGTGTTGGAAACGGAATGTCGCTTTTGATTTTCACTTCAATCGCCTCGACCTTCCCATCCAGCCTGCTTCAGATTCTTCAGACCAGAAGCATCGAAATCTTCGTCATGGTTATGGCGGTCGGTTTCCTTGTGGTGGGACTAGTTGTTCTTGTTGAGCAGTCGCAACGAAGAATTCCAGTTCAGTACGCCAAGCGCATGGTTGGCCGCAAGGCCTACGGTGGTCAGGCAACCTACATTCCAGTGAAGGTAAACACAGCTGGAGTTATCCCGGTTATTTTCGCTTCCTCAATGCTCTATTTGCCAGCACTATTGGCTCAGTTCAACCAGCCGGATGCAACAACTGGTCAAGTGTCACCTTGGGTGCGCTTTATTTCTACATACCTAACCTCCGGCGACAACCCGCTTTACATGGCAATGTACTTCTTGCTAATCGTTGGGTTCACTTACTTCTACGTTGCTATCACCTTGAACCCAGAGGAAATCAGCGACAACATGAAGCGCTACGGCGGATTCATCCCTGGTATTCGGGCTGGTCGTCCGACCACCGAATACTTGCAGTATGTCATCAGCCGCATCACTTTCCCGGGCGCTATCTACCTAGGTTTGATCGCGCTGATTCCGTTGGTTGCATTCACTGCTATTGGAACCAATCAAAACTTCCCATTTGGAGGAACTTCAATCCTGATCATCGTTGGTGTTGGACTGGACACTGTGAAGCAAATCAGTGCTCAGATGCAGCAGCGAAACTACGAGGGCCTCCTCAAGTGATCGGGATCCTTTTGATCGGCCCTCCGGGCGCCGGCAAGGGGACTCAGGCGGCACTCCTTGCAACTCGTTACTCAATACCTGCAATTTCGACGGGCGACATCTTCCGAAGGAACGTTGCGGAAGAGACTCCTCTCGGTGTTGGGGCTAAGGGCTACATGGACCGCGGCGAATACGTGCCGGACACCCTCACCAACGCTTTGGTGAAAGATCGACTTTCCCAGCCGGATGTTTTGAATGGCTTCCTGCTAGACGGGTATCCACGAACTCTAGATCAGGTCAAAAAGCTTGATGAGTTTTTGGCCCAGAATGGCACGCAACTAGACGTAGTTGTTCAGTTGACGGCCGACAGGGAAGAGCTGGTTTCCAGGCTCGCAAACAGAGCTAAAGAGCAGGGTCGCACCGATGACACCCCCGAGGTCATTCGTAAGCGTCAGACAATTTACGAGGAGCAAACTGCCCCTCTTATTGATGTCTACGCATCACGTTCGCTAGTGGCAAAGGTGGATGGGCTTGGTGAAGTCAATGTCGTCACTGCTCGGATTTCCGAGGTTTTGAATGCGCGCGGCCTAAGTGAAGATGCGTAAGAGCTACGAGCTAAAAACACCGGACCAAATTCGCAAAATGCGAACAGCTGGCTTGCTCACCGCCAAGGCCATTGCAAATGTGAAAGCCGCCATCAAGCCCGGGGTTACAACCCTTGAACTTGATCAAATAGCGGAAAAGACAATTCGCGCCGGTGGCGGAATTCCAAACTTTCAGCTGGTGCCAGGGTATTCTCACACCGTCTGCGCGTCCGTGAATTCAACCGTGGTCCACGGAATACCGTCCAATCTTGTTTTGGAAGCCGGGGATTTAGTTTCGATTGACTGTGGAGCCGAAATAGAAGGCTGGAACGGTGACAGCGCATTTTCTATGGTGGTGCCAGGTGCCACCGGTGAGCTTGCTCTGAAGCGCCAGAGGCTATCGGATGTGTGTGAGGGTTCTCTCTGGGCCGGAATAGCCGCCTTGGCGACTGCAAAGAAGCTAAATGAAGTTGGAGTCGCGGTTCAAGATTACGTCCTTGCCAAAGGGTCCTATGGGATTTTAGAGCAGTACGTGGGTCACGGTATCGGGAGATCTATGCATGAGGACCCGGCTGTATTCAATTATCGAGTTCGTGATGATGGGCCAAAGGTGCAGCCTGGGCTCTGTATCGCGATCGAACCGATGATTACCTTCGGCGATAAAGACACCTTTGTTCTTGATGATGAGTGGGGTGTCGCCACGCGCGACAATTCGGACGGTGCTCACTGGGAGCACTCCGTTGCAGTGCACGACGATGGTATTTGGGTCCTGACCGCGGTCGATGGCGGTGTCGAAGGTTTAATGCCCTTTGGGATTACCCCCGTATTCTTGGATTAGCCACTAGCTTTCGCGGCAATTACCCCTTAGAATTGCGACTTGGCGTTTCTGCGTGAAAACCTTTGAGATTTTTAAGAGTTTTTGCGCGTTCGTAACGCTAAACCAGTAGTGATTAAGTGAGTGCATGGCCAACAAAGATGGCGTTATCGAGATCGAGGGATCGGTCGTTGAAGCCCTACCCAACGCAATGTTCCGGGTGGAGTTAACAAACGGTCACCTAGTTTTAGCCCACATCTCGGGAAAGATGCGTCAGCACTATATCCGCATTCTCCCCGGAGACCGCGTGATAGTTGAGCTGTCGACATACGATCTGACTCGCGGCCGCATAATTTACCGCTACAAGTAGAAAGAAAAAGCATGAAGGTTAATCCAAGCGTCAAGAAGATCTGCGATAAGTGCAAGGTCATTCGTCGTCACGGAAACGTGATGGTTATTTGCGAGAACCCTCGTCACAAGCAGCGCCAAGGCTAACAAGCCCCGGCTAAAAACTAAATAGTAAAAGCCAGCACCAAGCGAAAGCTAACCCTCGGTTTGAAGGCCGGGGCTCAACTTGCCAAGTTGAGATGGAGCTGTCCCAGACCTTCAAAAAGACGAAAGAAAAATAATGGCACGTATCTCCGGAGTAGACATCCCTCGCGATAAGCGAGTGTTGATTTCCCTTACCTACATCTATGGAATTGGCCCAACTCGTTCACGCGAGATTCTGACGGCCACCAACATCTCAGAAGACATAAGAGTTAAAGACTTGACTGATGATCAGTTGATCGCACTTCGCGACAACATTGATCAGAACTTCAAGGTTGAGGGTGACCTTCGCCGTGAAGTTGCAGCAGACATTCGCCGCAAGGTTGAGATCGGCTCATACGAAGGAATTCGTCACCGTAAGGGCCTTCCGGTCCGCGGACAGCGCACCAAGACCAATGCAAGAACACGCAAGGGTCCAAAGCGCACCGTAGCAGGCAAGAAGAAGGCAGCCCGCTAGTCGCGGCTCATAGGATCTAGGAGAAAATCAAATGGCAGCCCCTAAAGCATCCGCGGCAGCACGCAAGCCTCGTCGCAAGGACAAGAAAAACATTCCAGTAGGTCAGGCGCATATCCGCTCGACCTTCAACAACACCATCATCACTATCACCGACCTAACCGGAGCAGTTATCTCCTGGTCGTCTTCTGGAGATGTTGGCTTCAAGGGTTCGCGTAAGTCAACTCCTTTTGCAGCCCAGATGGCAGCTGAGTCTGCTGCCCGCAAGGCTCAGGAGCACGGTATCCGCAAGGTTGATGTTTTCGTAAAGGGCCCCGGCTCTGGACGAGAGACAGCAATTCGTTCGCTGCAGGCCGCCGGCCTGGAGGTTGGCTCAATTAGCGATGTGACCCCACAGGCTCACAACGGTTGCCGCCCACCAAAGCGTCGCCGCGTATAACTAAAAAAATCTAACGCCTCACGCACACAGGTGCCCGCCTGCGTGTTTCCATGACGAACATCAAATAGTGGATGTTCAGATGAAAGGAACCAATAGTGCTAATTGCACAGCGCCCCACATTGCACGAAGAAGTTCTAGGACCAAACCGCTCACGATTCATCTTGGATCCGCTTGAGCCGGGATTCGGCTACACCCTCGGTAACTCGATGCGACGCACTTTGCTCAGCTCGATTCCGGGTGCAGCGGTAACAAACATTCGCATCCAAGGCGTCAGCCACGAGTTTTCAACAATCGCGGGTGTTAAGGAGGACGTTGTTGAGGTAATTCTTAACATCAAGAACCTTGTGGTTTCCTCGGAGCATGACGCTCCGGTGGTTGCTCACTTGACCAAGAGTGCTGCTGGTCCAGTAACGGCCGCGGACATTCAGGTCCCAGCCGGTGTTGAAGTTCACAACCCAGAGTTAGTTCTTGCAACCTTGAACGCTAAGGGCAAGCTAGAAATCGAGTTCATCATTGAGCGCGGTCGTGGCTACGTCCAAGCTTCCCAGAACCGTAATCCGGATGCCGAAGCCGGAGTAATTCCAGTTGACTCGATCTACAGCCCAGTGCTGAAGGTTTCTTACCGAGTTGAGGCGACTCGTGCCGGTGAGTTCACTAACTTTGACAAGCTGATTGTTGACGTGGAGACTAAGCAGTCAGTTGAGCCACGCGATGCAGTTGCTTCCGCCGGTTCTACATTGGTTGAGTTGTTTGGTCTAGCCAAGGAACTAAACGATGAGGCCGAAGGAATTGAAATTGGACCCGCACCAGTGGAGGTCGCTGCTTCCAATGAACTGAGCACTCCAATTGAGGACTTGGACCTAACGGTTCGTTCTTATAACTGCCTTAAGCGCGAAGGAATCAACACCGTACTAGAGCTAATTGCTTTAAGCGAAGACCAGTTGATGAACATTCGCAACTTCGGTTCCAAGTCCGTTGATGAAGTACGCGACAAGCTCACTGAGCTTGGGCTGAAGTTCAAGGACGCCGTCCCGGGTTTTGATTCCGCTTACTTCGGTGGCGGCTTCGATGAAGACCAGATCTAACCTTTAGAAATACAAGGAGAAACCAATGCCTACACCAACTAAGGGACCACGCCTAGGAGGCGGACCTGCTCACGAGCGATTGATGCTTCGTAACATGGCCACCTCACTATTCATGCACAAGCGAATCGTCACAACCGAGACCAAGGCCAAGCGCCTGCGCCCGGTTGCCGAGCGCTTGGTGTCGTTCGCAAAGCGCGGCGACCTAGCGGCTAGACGTCGAGTCATGAGACAGATCACGGACAAGAACATCGTCCACGAGCTCTTCACGGAGATTGCACCTCTAGTTGCTGACCGTGAGGGCGGTTACACCCGCATCACCAAGCTTGGCTTCCGTAAGGGCGACAACGCGCCTATGGCAGTCATTGAGCTTGTGTTGGAGCAGGTACAGCCCAAGCCAAAGACCTCTAAGTCAAAGCCAGTCAACAACGTAGCAACCACCGCAGTAGCTGAGCCAGTTATTGAAGAGGTTGTTGAGGAAGTTGTTGAAGCCCCAGTGGCCGAAGTTGAGAATGCTGAAGCGACTGAAGCTCCAGCAGCAGAAGTTACCGAAGCTCCAGCCGAGGAAGCTCCTGAGGCTTCGGCAGCAGAAGTTACCGAAGCTCCAGCCGAAGAGGCTGAAGAGCCTAAGGCTTAGAGCCACGAAGAAGATTGACATGAACAAGCCCGCTAGTGATTCTGGCGGGCTTGTTCGCTTTCGGGTAGACCTTGCGTATGACGGAACCGACTTTGCTGGGTGGGCAAAGCAGCCAGGTCTTCGCACCGTTGAGGGCGACTTGGTCAAAATGTTTGAAAAAGTTTTTGGAAAAAGTAAAACCGATTTCGATATGCGCGTTGCCGGCAGAACCGATTCCGGCGTCCATGCAAAGCACCAAGTTTGTCACCTGGATGTTCCCCAGAAGCGACTTTCTCGCATAGGGCGAGATCCATTGAACGCCTTTAGGCTGAACACCCTCATCGCCGAGGACCTGATTATTCTAGATATTAGCCAGATAACTTCCGATTTCGATGCCAGATTCAGCGCCGTCGGAAGACGCTATCGCTACACAATTGCCGATCCGAAGTTTAAAAAAGACCCAATGACGGTCCGCTATACCCTTACTCACAAGCGACTGCTCGATGTTCAAGTCATGAACTCGGCCGCCAAAAAACTAGTTGGCCTGAAGGATTTCGCCGCATTCTGCAAGCCCAGGGCCGGGGCCAGCACAATTCGGAACCTTACGGTTTTTGAGGTTTTACGGCAAGAGAATGGTCTAATCACAATAGATATTCACGCGGATGCTTTTTGCCACAACATGATTCGGTCTCTGGTGGGATCAATCATTGCGGTTTCAGATGGACGTCTAAGTGTTCAAGACCTTGTCGCGGTCCAAAAAACAGGCAAACGTGCCAATAAATTCAAGACAATCGACGCCAAGGGCTTGAGTTTGGAGTCAATTGACTACCCCGAACCAGCGGAGTATGCCAAGCAAGCGATCTTAAACCGCGTGATGCGAGAAACCAGTGATAATTCTGTTTGACCAGGCGGCTATCAATCCCCTAGACTTAGCCCTTGGTCCGGCATTGCCGGCAGGTTTGAAACCGCTTTTCTATAGGGCGGAATCACACAAACGAAACTATGAGGTAATTTAGCGTGCGTACTTATTCGCCAAAGGCCAGCGAGCTGAGCCACGAGTGGTTTGTCATTGACGCCACGGACATCGTGCTGGGACGCCTTGCGTCTCACGCAGCAGTACTTCTGCGCGGCAAGCACAAGCCAACATTCGCAGCTCACATGGACAACGGTGACTTTGTCATCATCGTCAACGCTGAGAAGGTCGTGCTAACCGGCGACAAGCTGGCACAGAAGAAGGCTTACCGTCACTCCGGCTACCCAGGCGGCTTGACCACTACCTCTTACTCCGACCTAATGGAGAAGAACCCTCAGCGTGCTGTCGAGAAGGCAATTCGCGGAATGCTTCCAAAGAACAAGCTGGGCGACCAGCTGATTGGCAAGCTAAAAGTTTACGCAGGCAGCAACCACCCACACGAGGCCCAAAAGGCCAAGCCTTTCACCATCGATCAGATCGCCCAGTAAGGACAAAGACCTTGGCAGATAACAAAGTCGAAGAGACACCAGAAGTCGAAGCAGATACTTCCTACTCAACCGAGTCAGAGCCAGTGAAGGCTGTGCGCTCACGTGGCAACCTCACTCAGCCAGGCTCCGGCCTAGGTCGACGCAAAGAGGCAGTTGCTCGAGTTCGCCTAGTTCCTGGTACCGGCAAAATAACGGTGAACAAGCGGTCAATCGAGGATTACTTCCCAAATAAGTTGCACCAGCAGCTGATCAACGACCCTTTTACTGTTCTCGAGCTGCAGGGTGCGTATGACGTCACAGCTAGCATCGACGGCGGCGGAATCGCTGGACAGGCCGGCGCACTAAGACTTGGTATCTCCCGTGCTCTAAACGAGATGGATACCGACAACAACCGAGCCATCTTGAAAAAGGCTGGCTTCCTACGTCGCGACTCACGAATAATCGAGTCCAAGAAGGCCGGTCTAAAGAAGGCTCGCAAGGCCTCTCAGTTCTCGAAGCGCTAAGCAAAGCACTTCGCCATGGCCAGGCTTTTTGGCACCGATGGAGTTCGCGGAACAGCGGGCCGTGAAATTACGGCCGAGTTCGCTCTCAGGCTTGCTCAGGCTGCCGCTATCGTTCTTGCCAAGACTGCCAGGGAAAACGGCGAAAGACCTCGAGCCGTAGTCGCACACGATCCAAGAATTTCTTCTGACTTCATTTCTGCTGCCGTTTCAGCGGGGTTGGCCGCGTCCGGAATAGATGTCTTCGATGCCGGCGTCGTTCCCACTCCCGCGGCCGCCTACTTGACCGCAGACATAGGCGCCGACTTTGGCGTCATTATCTCGGCAAGCCATAACTCTGCGCCCGATAATGGAATTAAATTCTTCTCGCGAGGCGGCCACAAGCTTCCAGACTCGATCGAGGACCAGATCGAAGCGGAGTTTGGCAATAGCCATAACTTGATTGGTGCCGAGGTTGGCAAAATAACTAGATTCTCGGATGCTGAGGATCGCTATCTTATCCATCTCCTTGGAGCAGTTCGAGTCAGCCTAAAGGGACTCAAGGTAGTTATAGATGCTGCCAATGGGGCTGCGAGCGCTATTTCTCCGCAGGCTTTTATCGACGCCGGTGCCGAAGTTGTTCTGATTGGTGCGGATCCGGATGGACTGAACATAAACGCGGGCTATGGCTCAACCTATCTGAGCGCACTGCAGGCAGCTGTGTTAGAAAATAAAGCTGATCTTGGAATCGCACACGACGGAGATGCCGACCGTGCATTGGCAGTTGATCACCTTGGCAATATCGTTGACGGAGATCACATCATGGCGATTTTGGCAATCAGCATGAAGGAGACAGGTGACCTTGCCAGAAACACCCTGGTCACCACCGTGATGTCAAACCTAGGCCTTCGGCTAACAATGAAAAAGCATGAAATTGAGATTGTTGAAACGCAAGTTGGCGATCGCTACGTCCTTGAGGCGATGCGCGAGGGCGGGTACTCACTGGGCGGGGAGCAATCCGGTCACATCATCTTTTCCCAGTATGCAACTACCGGCGATGGAGTCCTAACTGGACTCCAGATTGCAGCCAGGATGATACAGACCGGTAGGTCGTTGGCTGATTTGGCTTCAGAGATGCCGGTTTTTCCTCAGGTTTTGATTAACGTGCCGGACGTCGATAAGTCGCGGGTGAATGATGCTGCATTGCAGGAGCTGGTTTCCCAGGCAACCGCTGAACTTGGGGACGAGGGTCGAGTATTGCTTAGGGCCTCCGGAACTGAGACTCTGGTTAGGGTAATGGTGGAAGCCGCAGATCATGGAACAGCACAGGGCTGGGCTGATCGCATAGCTCGAATGGTAGAGACGCGGCTTGCTCTTGGCTAAGACTGTCCAGCTGCGACGTTATCAAATAGTCCCAGGGATGCTCGAGGATTTTCGGTCTTGGTTGAATCAAGAGGTTCTGCCGATCAGAAGCAAATTCGGTTTCAATGTTGAATTTATGTACGTAGACAATAAAAACAGTGAGTTTATATGGGCAGTTTCAGTTCCTGGCTCGCTAGATGATTTCTTGGAGATAGAAAATCGCTACGATTCCTCGGCAGAGAGGGCAGCTGCCGGCATGAACAGGCCCGACTGTTTCCTGAGTGTCGACACTAGATTTGTTGACGAGAGCTAAATCTTTCTAACCTGAACCCTTTGAACTCTGTGTCCTTCGCCTTTTTGCATTACGAGGGTGGCCCTTGATCGAGTCGGTTCGATGTTTTGCTCCAAGTTTGGAAGATTTATGTCCCTCCAGAAGCCGGCCGCTCTAGCGATAGCTTGCTCCTTGGTTAGCTCAGTGGTTAACTGGTGGAAGTAAGATCTTGGGTTTAGAAATGCCGTTTCCCAAAGTTGGTCGAACCTCGATAGGTACCACTGTTTGATTGTGCCCGGATCCGCGTCTATGTAGATACTGAAATCAAAATAGTCGCTCAGCGCGACTTCTTGCCCGGCAGACGGAGGCTGCAAGACGTTCAGTCCCTCGACGATTAGAACATCTGGAGCATTGACGGTAGCGAATTCGTCCGGGACGATGTCATAGATCAGGTGGTCGTACACCGGGGCAGTGACCCCGGTCTTTCCTGATTTTATGTCTGCGATGAACTGCAGCAATCTTTTGCGGTCATAGCTTTCAGGGAAGCCTTTTTTGGCAAGAAGCCCTCGACGCTCTAATTCCGCATTCGGGTAAAGGAAGCCGTCGGTGGTGACTAGCTCGACTTTTGGAGTGCCTTCCCACCTTGCCATAAGTTCTCTAAGTAACCTGGCGGCAGTTGATTTCCCAACGGCGACCGACCCGGCTATTCCGATTATGAAGGGCGTTCTTTGTGCCCTTGCTCCATAAAAGCCCTCGGTGTTTCGATGCAAGGCCTGAGTAGAGGTGGCGTAAAGAGATAGCAGGTGGCTCACTGGAAGATAGACCTCCGCGACCTCCTTTATGTCAAGAAAGTCACCCAGACCGCGTAGCTTTGTGACCTCTTGTTCGGTCAATGGAAGTTGCGTTGCATTACCCAGCTCAGCCCAATCTGCTCGCTCTATGGCGAGATATGGGGAAAGGCTTTCGGTGCCGCGCGCTGTGCTCACAAGGGCCTATTCTGCCCTAGAATTGGGGCTCATGTGCGGAATAGTTGGCTATGTCGGACCGGGGTCAGCTCTCGAGGTTCTAATCGGAGGCCTAAAGCGATTGGAATATCGCGGCTACGACTCGGCCGGCATCTCTGTTATATCTGGGGCTAAGGGACTGGAAACACGCAAGCGCGCCGGAAAAGTCGCAGTGCTTGTTAAAGAGTTAGCGGACAATCCAATAGGTGATTCAAACATTGGAATCGGACACACAAGATGGGCGACCCACGGTGCTCCAACCGATGGCAACGCTCACCCTCATATCGGTGGAACTCACCAGAAATTGTCACTTATCCATAATGGAATTATTGAAAACTTTTCTTCTCTAAAAAAGGATCTAGTCAGTCGTGGTGTCACCTTTGCATCGGAGACAGACAGCGAAGTTGCTGCTCACCTAGTGGCAATTGAATATGACAAGTCAAATGATCTAACATCTGCGTTTAGGCAAGTGGTGAATCTCCTAGAAGGCGCTTTCACGCTTTTGTGCGTGCACGAGGATAGCCCAGACTTGGTTCTAGCAGCCAGGAGAAACTCACCCCTGGTAATTGGCTTGGGAGACGGCGAGAACTTTTTGGGCTCCGATGTCGCAGCATTTGTTGAACACACCAAGCACGCCGTTGCGGTTGGTCAAGATCAAATCGTTGAGCTACGCAAGGATTCAGTTTTGATCACAGACTTCCACGGCAAGCCAGTTGAAATGGAAAGCTTTGAGATTAGCTGGGATGCAACCGCGGCCTCCAAGGGCGGCTGGCCATCGTTTATGGCCAAGGAGATTGCTGATCAGCCTCAGGCGGTTGGCGACACTCTGATGGGTCGAATTGCTTCGGATGGCTCCGTGAACCTCGCTGAAATGCAGGGACTCGACCAACTTTTTGAGGTGGAGCGGATAGTTTTCGTCGCCTGCGGAACAGCAGCTTATGCTGCGGAGGCCGCCAAGTACGCCATTGAAAAATGGGCTCGTATCCCGGTCAGCGTTGAGCTCGCCCACGAGTTTAGGTATCGTGATCCGGTGATAGATTCGAAAACCCTTGTTATTGCGATGAGCCAATCAGGGGAGACTATGGATACCCTGATGGCCGTTCGCCACGCTGTTGAGAGTGGCGCGAAGGTGCTAGCGGTTTGCAATACGCAGGGTGCAACTTTGGCAAGGGAAGCTCATGCGACTATTTACACCCATGCCGGACCAGAGGTGGCAGTGGCATCAACAAAGGCCTTCACCGCGCAGGTGACGGCGGGTCAACTGGTTGGACTAGTCCTTGCTTGGCAGCGTAAGAGCATGCCCGAGGCGGAATTGAAGAAAATCGGGCTCGAGCTACTTACTTTGCCAAGAAAAATAAAGGAAGTCCTAGAGTCGATTTCGGAGATCGGCGAGCTGGCCAAGAGCTACTCAAAGGCTAGTTCGGTTTTGTTTTTAGGGAGAAATATCGCTTTCCCGATTGCTTTAGAGGGTGCACTGAAACTGAAAGAGCTGGCGTATATCCACGCCGAAGGTTTTGCGGCCGGTGAGCTTAAGCACGGACCAATTGCTCTAATTGAAGAGGGTCAGCCGGTGATCGTAATCGTGCCATCTCAAAAAGGCGAGGGCTCACTGCACGCCAAAGTGGTTTCCAACATTCAAGAAATAAAGGCTCGCGGAGCTCGCGTCATAGCAATTGCCGAGGTCGGCGATTCTGAGGTCTCAGGCTTTGCCGATGAGGTTTTCTTCATTCCAGAAACCATGCCACTACTTGCCGGCCAGCTAGCAGTTATACCCCTTCAGGCATTCGCGATGGAGCTGGCGAACGCCAAGGGACTCGACGTTGACCAGCCGAGAAACCTTGCCAAGTCCGTCACAGTGGAATAGTGATTATCGGAATAGGTGCCGATCTTTGCTCAGTCGAGAGACTGAGTAGTAGTCTCCAGCGAACTCCAGCGCTAGCAGCAAGGCTCTTCACAGACAAAGAGCGAAGCCTAAAGGATGAGTCGTTGGCTGCTCGATTTGCAGCAAAAGAAGCCTTTGCAAAAGCCGTGGGAAACCCCAAGTTGCTTTCTTGGCTAGAGGTTGAAGTAGAAACTGATCAACTTGGGAAGCCGAGTTTGGTTGTCTCGGGTAAAAGTGCGGGGGCGCTGAGTTCCATGGGGGTCTTGTCGACCCACCTTTCAATCTCTCATGACAACGGGTTTGCAATTGCGATGGTTGTGCTGGAGGGTAATTAGATGCGAGAACTAAGAATTGATTTGGGGAGAATCTGCTCCAACTATTTGGCCTTGAAATCCGCTTTTGGCCCGGCCAAAGTAATGGCGGTAGTGAAGGCCAACGCCTATGGGCACGGCATGATCGAGGTGGCAACTGCTCTAGATAAAGCTGGGGTGGATGTTCTCGGGGTTGCAGATTTAGACGAGGCAATATCACTTCGATTGGCGGGCATCAATGCTCCCGTGATGTGCTGGCTATTGGATCAAAAGGACGATCTGCAGTCCGCTGTCGAGCACAACATCATTCTTGGCATTTCGACCATCCAGCAGCTTGAATCCGTGCCCAGGGACGCCGTGATTCACTTGAAGGCGGACACTGGTCTTGGCCGAAACGGCTTCATGCCAGGCCAGATACCGGATGTTGTGAAGATAATTCAGGCCAGGCAGCTAAACGTTCAAGGCCTTCTAAGCCATTTGGCAAATACCTCGGAGCAAGAAGATTTTGCTCAGCAAGTCGTATTTGATTCGGTTTATTCGATGCTGGAGGCCGCTGGAGTAAAAATAGAAATCAAGCACCTTGCCGCTTCGGCCGGGGCAATCAGCTATCCGGGTATGAGGTATGACATGGTGCGCTGCGGGATTGTCCTTTACGGCTTGAACCCATTCGAAGACCGTGCACTCGAGGGCTTAGCAGTCAAGCCTGTCATGAGCGCCATTGCAAAGATTGCGAACCTCAAGTTGGTTCCTACTGGGCAAGGGGTTTCCTACGGTTACAGGTACAAAACCGAAAGGCCAACCCAGCTCGCATTGGTGCCCTTCGGCTATGCCGAGGGCATGCCAAGAATTTCTCAAGGGGCAAGAGTAAAGATTGGCCAGGAGCTCTTCCCGGTAGTTGGAAGGATCGCCATGGATCAGTTCGTGGTGGATGTTGGCGACGCCGAAATTTCAATCGGTGATGAGGTAATTATTTTTGGCGACTCTGAACGCAATGAACCCACTGCCGAGCAGCTGGCGGAAAGCGCTGGAACCGTGAACTACGAAGTGGTTACGAGAAGCGGTGGACGTGCAAACCGGGTTTTTCTAGAACCATGAAGCTCATCATAGAAACGCCAGAGGCCATGGAGGCATTTGGTTCAAGGCTCGCTGAAACTTTGCAACGCGGGGATTTGGTTTTACTCTCTGGAAAGTTGGGAGCTGGGAAAACCACTATGACCCGTGGCATCGGAGCGGGGCTCGAGGCCATCGGAACTATTCAGTCACCTACTTTTGTGCTGGCAAGAACACACCGCACAAAGAACGGACCAAAGTTTGTGCATGTTGATGCCTACAGGCTGTCATCGGCTATTGAGCTGGATGACTTGGATATAGATTTCGCAAATTCAATTGTCGTTATTGAGTGGCCCAGAGACTTTATCGATGACAGTTTTGAAAATTGGCTGCTCATTGAAATTGACAGATCTAGCCAAGAGGACATTCGAGAGTTGTCAATCGCCGGTCACGGACCAAGATGGCAGGGGGTGTCGTTTGATTTTGGCAATTGACACATCTGCCGGCACAAGCGCCGCTGTCTTCGATGGAGTTAGTAGGCTTTCGTTTATAAACTTCGAGGATCGATTCGGTCACGCTGAAAACATCGGCCTTGCAATTCGAGGTGCACTCACAGAAGCCGGCATTGTTCCTGCAGACCTTACGCTCGTTGCGATTGGTCGTGGCCCAGCCCCATACACTGGCCTGCGGGTTGGGGTTGCAGCGGGCATAGCGATGTCAACGGCGCTGGCGATACCCTCCTGCGGCGTTATTACTCTGAATGCGGTTGCGAAAAAGCATCCGGTTGGAAAAGTTTTGGTGGTTGCGGACGCGAAGCGCAAAGAGCTCTTTATAGCTGGATTTCAGGACGGCGTAGAGGTAATAGCACCGAGCGTTGCAACGCACCAAGAACTTGAGAGCCACTCTGATTTTGTAACGGTTAGCGGGGAGTGTAACGCGGGTCTAATAGGCGAGTATGCAGTTTGGGCACTGACTCAGAAGATAGACCTAACCGACACCAGTGCGCTGTATTTGCGCTCACCCGATGCCACCCCATCAGCTGGAAAGCGGGTCACCGGCTAATGGAATTTAGAGAACTGACTGTCGCGGATCTTCCGGAGCTTATGAAGTTGGAGAACGAGCTATTTCCAGGCGAGGCTTGGAAAGAGGACTCTTTTCGGTCCGAACTTGAAGGCACATTCACGGATTATTTTGGAGCCTTTGACGACGGACTAGTTGGCTATGCCGGCCTTAGTTCTGTTCCGGCAAGTTTCTCGAGTGATATTCAGACTCTTGCCGTCACGTCCTCCAGGCAAGGCAAGGGTCTTGGGAGACTGCTTGTGAATAAGTTGGTTTCCAAAGCCTTGGCACTCGGCTCAGAGGCGGTGTTTCTCGAGGTGCGCGTTGATAATAATGCCGCAGTAAGCCTTTACAGCTCGCTTGGATTTGAGCAAATTGACGTCCGAAAAAACTACTATCAGCCCTCCGGGATGGATGCCTTGGTGATGAGACTGGCAATTGAGCAGCCCATTGTTCTGGGCGTTGAAAGCACCTGCGATGAAACTGGAATCGGGATAGTCAAGGGCAATCGACTTCTTGCAAATGCTCTACACAGCTCCATGGATGAGCATGCGAAGTTTGGCGGTGTTGTGCCCGAGGTCGCTGCAAGGGCTCACCTCGAGGCGCTGAAGCCAACCATTGCTCAAGCGCTCAAAGACGCGAATCTCACGATGAGTCAGATCGACGCCATTGCGGTCGCTAATGGTCCAGGGTTGGCAGGCGCCTTGATGGTTGGAATTGGAGCGGCCAAGGCGCTTGCGATAGCGCACAACTTGCCTATTTACGCTGTCAACCACTTGGTGGGCCACGTGGGTGCGGACGTGCTGGAAAATGGAACAGTTTCACTACCAACGATTGCACTCCTGGTTTCCGGAGGGCACACATCCTTGCTGTTGGTGCGGGACTTACTCGATGATGTTGAGCTACTGGGTGAAACAATCGATGACGCGGCCGGCGAAGCTTTTGACAAGGTAGCCAGAGTTTTGGGTCTTCCATACCCGGGTGGACCGCAAATAGACAAGCTGGCCGAGGCTGGCAACCCAAAGGCCATTCGATTTCCACGGGGATTGTCGCTGCCAAAGGACATGGAAGCTCACAGGTTTGACTTTTCATTCTCGGGCCTCAAGACGGCAGTGGCAAGGCACGTTGAAAGGGCAAGCGATGCTGGACTGGAGATTTCAAAGCCCGACGTCGCTGCAAGCTTTAGGGAGGCAGTGGTGGATGTGCTGCTGACCAAGGCAATCAATGCTTGTGAGATTCACGGGGTCAAGCGACTACTTCTTGGCGGGGGCGTTGTTGCCAACGCGCGGCTTCGGCAGGTGGCAAAAATTCGCTGCGACGAATCTGGTATTGAGCTGCGGATTCCACGTTTTTCGCTGTGCACGGACAATGGAGCAATGATTGCCTCCATTGGTGCACAGCTAATAATGGCCGGCCGGCCACCAAGCGGTCTTGGCTTCGGAGCGGAGTCCACCCTCGAGGTCACAAAAGTCCAGACGCTCTAAGCGCACCCAGCTAACGCTCAGGAAACGCCCAAACAACTCCCAGTGGAGGGTGCTTTGCTGTCACTAATAAGTAGACAGGAAAATAGATTATGACCGACAAGGTTCCGAAGAAATCGAAAGATTCATCCGCTGCAAAGGATCAAGAGTCCGCTGAGCAGATCCATCCCGAACAAGCACCAGAAGTAGCAGTGGTAAACAGACAGCGGTTTGATTGGCGCTCTCTCAATAGCTTGGCAGTTGTCTCCTTGGCGACTGCGCTTACAAGCATTGGTGCGGTGGCTGCAATTATCACCGGGCACATTGCGTTGGCTCAGATAAAGCGGTCCGACCAAAACGGTCGCAAGCTGGCAATTACCGGTGTCACCATCGGATATGTGACTATCGGATTGTGGGTTGTTTTTGGAATACTCGCAGCTTCCGTTACGGCTTTTGTAGAGCCAGGGTCATTTGGCCACCAGCCTTTTGGGCAGGACATGTTCGAATTGCAGCGGGGATTCGGTGGCATGCATGGTCATGACGACTAGTCACAGGTTGCTAGTCGTTAGCTGAGGGGCTGACAGACCAGTGCTTTACGAGCGTCGCCCACCCTGGTGAGAATCAGGGTGGCGGCGTTTTTTCCTTTTAGTTTCAACTTTGGTCGAAGCTGCTCAGGAGTGATGTCTACTCCGCGTTTTTTTATTTCAAGTGTTCCAATATCAAGTTCACTCATTCTCTTGGCAATCCTCTTGACATCAAGCGGCAAGGACTCCATCACCTCAAACCCCCTTAGCCAGGGCGAACTAAGTTCAATGTCGGAACTGAGGTATGCGATTGAGGGTGCGATGCCCCAGAGTCCATTTTCAATCGCAAACGCTCCAAGTAGGTGAGACCTAACCAGTGCTGGGTTGGGGTCGTAAACGTACTTGCCAACTTCACTTATCGGTGCCTGAATCAAGTCAGCGGAATATTCAATTATCGTGTCGGCCAAAATAAGGGCTGACCTTTTGCCACTTTGGCCAAGTTCCCCAAACCAGAGCACGGTTTCTACAAGTTCATTGTTATGAGATACCCAATTTGCTTCGCAGTCCTCCGGGATCAATTCGTGAGGCAAGCTCCCGGCGAGCTTTATGCCCGCGGTGCGCCTGCCACCGATCTCAAAGGCGAAGTTCAGATTCGGCGAAAAGTCCTCGGGCTTGAGCATGACTCTTCCTGTTGCTTTTGAGCTGAGTTTTCTTCTGGCCGGGTCGAGCCAGAATGATGTCGATTCGGCTTCAATGTCGAGAGCATCAGCAATGGAGACCCTTGCCATTGGGTAGTCAGCCAAATTGTGCCGTGCGATTTTGGCCGTCAGTTCGTCCTTTTCTAGGGCCGCAACCCCAAGCCCTGCCTGGGCGAAGGCCAGTGCGTCTCCGCCGATGCCACAACCAAGATCCGTGACCGACTTGATTCCGTGAGTCAAGAACTTTTGGGCATGCCAAGCGGCAACTTGCTGTCGAGTTGCTTGCTCGAGGCCTTCTTCCGTGAAGAGCATTGTGCTTGCAAGCTCTGAGCCAAATTTTGACACCGCTCTTGAACGCAGTTTTGCTTGGGAGATGCACAGAGCCACTAGCTGAGGTTCGTATCCTTGCTTTCTAAGATCGGTTGTCAGTTTGAGTAGGTCTGCTTTTGCGTCCAGGAAGCCCAGCTTGCTAAGTAACTGACTAGCTTCGGGTCCAAAAATTTTCTCGTCTAGATCGGGCACTCATTAAACTTACCGCTGTCGATAGCGGCTACTGACCTTGACCAAGCGCTTGATAACACCTAAAGTTGCATTAGCACTCTCGATGGGAGTCTGCTAATTCACAAACTTTAGACAAAGAAGAGGTAACAGTGTCGGTTTCTATTAAGCCACTTGAAGATCGAGTTGTTGTTCGTCCGCTTGAGGCCGAGCAGGTAACCGCGTCAGGTCTGGTTATCCCAGACACAGCGAAGGAAAAGCCCCAGGAGGCAGAGGTCATTTCAGTTGGCCCAGGTCGCTTTAGTGAAGACGGCGAGCGCATCCCTGTCGACTTGAAAGTTGGAGATCTTGTTATCTTCTCCAAATATGGCGGAACTGAGCTTCGTTACGATGGCCAGGACTTTCTTGTGCTGTCAGCCCGCGACATTCTTGCGGTTATCGAACGCTAGAAATTCACAAAAAAGGACTCGGAAATCCGGGTCCTTTTTTGCGTTTAATGCCCCTAGGCTTGCAAGGTGAGGAAGCGTTCTGTAAATACGGTGGGCCTGGCATTTGGAGCAGGCGCTTATTTGATTTGGGGTTCGTTTCCGCTACTTTTCCAGCTATCAAAATTTGCCTCTCCTTTTGAGACTGTCGTTTGGCGAGTGGTGTTTGGCTTTTTGTTTGCCGCGATTTTGGTAACAATCACCAAGACCTGGGGCCAGATTCTGGCTCTGGTAAAAACCCCGAAAAAACTTGTCTGGGTTGCAGTCGCGGCGATTTTTATCTTTATCAATTGGCAGGTTTACGTGGTCGCGGTTGTTACCGGTAATGTGATCGAGACCTCTCTTGGTTATTTCATAAACCCACTGGTCACCGTCATGTTTGCAGTGGTTTTACTGAAAGAAAAGCTCAGACGAATGCAGTGGGTGGCACTAGGCGTCGGACTCATCGCGGTCTTGGTCCTGACCGTCGACTACGGTCGCCCACCCTGGATAGCTATTGTTCTTGCGTTGAGCTTTGGAACCTACTCGCTTGCGAAAAACAGAGTGGGTCGAAACATTGGTGCCCTGCAGAGTTTCACAATCGAATCAGCGACGGTGCTGCCAATCGCCATCATTCAACTAATTGTCGTGGCATCCTTCGGACCGATAATGCTCCTAAGCGGCCCGATGGAGGCAGCAGTCCTGATTGGCCTTGGAATAATGACCGCGGTGCCGTTGATTTTGTTCGGCGCTGCTGCAAGTCGGATCCCCCTCTCGATGATCGGGTTTATTCAGTACCTAACGCCGGTGCTGCAGTTTTCAGCCGGCTACTTCATATTGAGCGAGGAAATGCCTCCGGTCCGTTGGATCGGATTTGGATTGGTTTGGGTGTCTCTGGTGATTCTGACCTCAGATGCCTTCCGAAGAAGGCCGATCTCCCCTATTTTGGAAGCCCTTTAGATTCGCAATAGAATTGTTACTCAATCTAACTTTTGAGCAAATAGTTATGTTTTGCTTAGTATCTGGGCTCTTTTTCACCGATATCGTTGAAATATCTTACAAAAACTACGAATCTATTATCGGGGTCGATTTGATTTTTAGTTTTAGGCGGTGCGTTAACCTCCATGAAATGAAGCAGTTAGTATGCTTTAGTTAGCGCGCGGGCTCCCTGCCTGTGTTCGCATTTTAAATTGCTATTTCAAGGAGCAACAATGACCGTAAAGAACAACAGGTCGCGTGCACTCATGGCTTTGTCTGCAGCAGGCGTTTCGGCGCTTGTTCTGGCTGGCTGTGCAGCGACAACAACCGCCGGCGGCTGTGAGCTAGGTCCTGAGCAGGATGGAGACCTAGTACTAAACCTAGGTACCGCACTGCCTTTGACCGGTAACCTCGCTTTCCTAGGCCCACCAGAAGAAGCTGGTGCTGCTCTAGCGATTGACGAGATCAACGCTGCCAACAAGGGACTCACAATTGACGCTACTTTTGGCGACTCTGGTGACACCGACAACAAGGCTTACGACACTGAAATCCCACGTCTTCTAGGCGCAGGTGCTCAGGCAATCGTTGGTGCTGCATCTTCAGGTGTATCACTTCAGTTCATCGACCGCGTTATTGCTGAGTGTGTAATTCACTTCTCACCAGCTAACACCTCAGCAGCCTTCACTGACTACGAGGACAAGGGACTGTACTTCCGTACCGCTCCTTCAGACGTACTTCAGGGCGAAGTTCTGGGTAACCTAATCGCAGAAGATGGCCACCAGAGAATCTCATTCATCGTTCTAAACGACTCATACGGTACCGGTCTAGCTGCATTCACCAAGGCTGCCTTCGAGGCTGCTGGTGGCGAGGTTATTGCTGAGCCTACCTACAACACTGGTGACACTAACTTCACCGCTCAGATTGCTGAGGCACTAGCCGGAGATCCAGACGCAATCGTTCTAATTACATTCGACGAGGCAAAGACCATCGTGCCTGAGCTAACAAGCCAGTTCCCTGGTGACAAGCTTTACTTCGTTGACGGTAACCTAACCAACTACTCTGAAGACTTCGCTGCTGGCACCCTTGAGGGTGCTAAGGGTACCTACCCAGGCGTGAACGAGGCAAACATTGCTGACTTCGTTGCGAAGCTTGATGCCAACTGGCAGGCACGCGGCAACGCAGCCTTGGAGCTAAACGCTTACGGTCCTGAGACCTATGACGCAGTTATAGTGCTTGCACTTGCTGCTCTAGAGGCGCGTAGCACCCAGGGTGCCAACATGTCAGAGAAACTTCAGGAAGTTTCTGGAGGTACTGGAAACGGCACCAAGTGCACCAGCTTTGCTGAGTGTGCTGACATCATCAACGGTGGTGGAACCGCAGACTATGACGGTCCATCGGGAAACATTACCTTCAATGACGTTGGAGACCCAACAGACGGTAACATCTTGATCCAGCAGTTCGATGGAAACAACGTTCCAGCCACCATCCGTGGCTAGTAACTAGTTTCAATCAAGAGAACCCCCTCGGGCTTGGGCCCGAGGGGGTTCTCTCTTAACCAAGCGTTTTAGCCTTGACTGAAATCCAACGACTGGGTGTCAGGCACTTTCGTCTGGAACCATGTCAAGAGCCGCTTGTGGCTGAAAGCGCATAAAGAAGTAACCCCTCAGCGTGGCCGAGGGGTTACTTTGCTCCAACTGAACGGGGTTGGTAACTCTACTTGGACCTGCGTAAGGTCACTTCTAACGCTGCTCCGATGGCAACCCCAAGGGCAATGCCTAGACCAATGTTGTCGATCGCTACGCCAAAACCCACACCAATCGCCATACCTATTGCGACGAAAAAGCCTGGAGGACGGTTCTTTTTAGGTGCCAAGAGTTCCTAGGTAGAGACCGACGACCTGTGGGTCGTTCAGGAGCTCTCTACCGGTGCCTGTTACGGCATCGGTGCCCTGATCTAGAACGTAACCTCGGTCGGCGATTTGAAGGCAACGACGAGCGTTTTGCTCAACCATGATGCAGGTCACGCCTGCCTTGTTGATCTCTGAGACTCGAAGGAAGGCCTCATCCTGTCGCACGGGGCTAAGGCCAGCAGAAGGCTCGTCAAGCAATAGAACGCTTGGCTCCATCATTAGTGCCCTGCCCATGGCAACCATTTGACGTTCTCCGCCGGATAGTGAGCCGGCGCGCTGCTTTAGGCGCTTGCCGAGCTCGTCAAAAATAGAGACTACGAATTCAAGACGCTTGTCGTAGCTTTTTGGATCTTGGAAAACACCCATTTGCAGATTCTCTTCAATGGTGAGCGAAGGAAAGACATTGTTGTTTTGGGGGATGTACCCCACACCCTTCGCTACAAGCTGGTTTGGCTTTTGACCCACGATGTCTTCACCGTTTAGCGTTATTGATCCTTCACGAACCTTAACGAGTCCGAAGATTGATTTCAGAAGGGTTGATTTACCCGCTCCGTTGGGTCCGATGATTCCGATTAGTTCGCCCTTGTCGGCGTAGAGGTTTGCCTCATTCAGGATGTTCACTCCGGGTAAGTAGCCGGCGGTGAGGTTCTTGACATCTACAACTCGGGTCATTTGTCTTTCTCCTGGTCGATGATGCTAATTCTTCCGGTGACAACACCAAGATCAGTGTCCTGATGGGCACCTAGGTAGGCATCGATTACTGCCTGTTCGTTCATGACCGTTTCGGGTGGGCCCTCGGCCACGACCTTGCCTTCGGCCATTACGACGACCCAGTCGGCAATGTGTCGAACCATGTGCATGTCGTGCTCAACAAACAACACAGTCATACCTTCTTTTTTCAGGTCCAGCACATGGCCAAGCAAAGACTGGGTCAAAGCAGGGTTCACACCGGCCATTGGCTCATCGAGCATTACCAACACAGGGTCGGTCATCAATGCCCTCGCCATTTCTAGAAGTTTGCGCTGACCACCCGATAGAGAAGCCGCGAAGTCCGCCTGCTTGGTGTCAAGCTTGAACCGCTTCAGTAGTTCAATTGCCTTGACTTCAATCTCAGCATCCTGTTTTCTCCAAGAACCTGGAAACAGCGCGCGGAATATGCTTTCGCCGACTTGATTCTTGGCGCCAAGCTTCATGTTGTCCAGCACCGTCAGCAGGCTGAGGGCTTTGGTTAGCTGGAAGGTTCTAACTTGACCCATTTGGGCAACCTTGTAGCTCGGGACTCCCGATAGCGAGGTCCCAAGGAACTCCCACTCGCCGGTGTCAGGTGTATCAAAGCCAGTTAGCAGGTTAAACAGTGTTGTCTTGCCCGCACCATTTGGCCCGATAAGCGCCGTGATGGCGTTCTTCGGAATCTCTAGGTGCTTGACGTCCACTGCTGTCAGGCCACCGAAGCTCTTTTTGACATGGTCAATAATGAGCATTGGATCAGTTTTCTTGCAGCCTGGTTCGGCTTCTCCGATGTGTAGACCGGTTGATTTTTTTGGTGCATCACTATTTGACAAAGGTCAGCTCCCTCTTGTCTCCGAAAATACCCTGTGGCCTGTAAATCACAAGCAACATCAGCCCGATACCAACCAGCACGAATCTCAATGTTGCTGCTTGAGTTCCGGTCACTGGCAAGATGCCCGCCAGTGCGAGCTCCGGCAAGATGTTTGACAAAAAGGCCTGCAGTGTCCAGAAGATAACGGCACCGATAACGGGACCCCAAATTGTTGCGGCACCACCGAGTAGCAGTGATGTCCAGATAAAGAAGGTGATTGAGGTCACGTACACACCCGGAGAAACGTTGGCGAATGCGGCGTAAATAATTCCACCCATTCCACCGAATATTCCACCGATGATAAGTGCCTGAAGTTTGTAGGCGAAGACGTTTTTACCAAGAGCCCTGATTGCCTCTTCGTCCTCGCGGATACCCTTGATGACTCTTCCCCAAGGCGATCGCATAAGAGCCCACAGAAACCAAACACAAACAGCTAGGACTCCAAGTCCAAAGGTAAGAACCCAAAGAGTCTCGGAGTTGTAGGTCCAAGGTCCCCAACCATAGGAGCCCGGTGGGAATGGGTTTGCATTCGTGAATCCACCAGCGTTGTTGTAGCCAAAGAGACCGTCGGCGCTTCCAGTGACATCGGTGAAGGCTGTGGTTAGGAACAGCAGCCTCACAATCTCAGCCGCCGCAATGGTCACAATTGCAAGGTAGTCTCCACGAAGTCTCAGCGTCGGAACGCCCAACAGAATCGCGAACAAGATAGATCCGATGATGCCGACAATCATGCCGCCCCACCAAGGGAAACCAAAGGTTAGAACCGATATCGCGTACCCGTAGGCACCGATGGCCATGAATCCCGCGATACCGAAGTTCAGCAGGCCAGCAAAACCGAAGTGCATTGCCAAGCCAAGTGCTGCAAGCGCAAAAGCAATTGTGGTGGGCGTTAGCAGCCCTGCCAAGGTGTTATTTATAATTGTTCCCCAGTCCATGAGCTACCTCCTATCCGACTCTCTGTTTTCGTCCCATAAGGCCCTGTGGCCTAAAGAGTAGTACTCCAATCAGCACGACGAGGGCGCCGACGTACTTCAAATCTGAAGGGATGAACAAGCTCGAGGTCTCAACCAGAACTCCCACGACGAGCGCTCCTATCAATGCACCGAATGCTGTGCCAAGACCGCCCAGGGTAACCGCGGCAAAGATTAGTAGCAGGATCTGCGTTCCCATGTCCCACTTGATTCCTGGTCGGAAATAAGCCCAAAGCACTCCGGAGAGTCCCGCGAGTGCGGCGGACACAATCCAAACAAGACGAACAACTTTGTCAACGTCGATACCAGAGGCCGCGGCCAGGTCCGGGTTGTCCGAGATTGCGCGCGTAGCTTTTCCAGTGTTGGTTCTAAGTAGCCAGATGGCAAATGCAACAATCGCAACAATGGAAATGCCCATCGAGTAGAGGTCATTGACGCTCAGTGCAACGGATCCAAAGAGATTAATCTTCGGTGAATCAAAGCCTGGAAGTTGTTCGGTTCCACCACCGATGAAGAACTGAATTATGTACCGAAGAGTCAGCGATAGGCCGATGGAAATGATCATCAACTGAACAATGCCCAGGCCCTTTTTTCGAAGGGGTTTCCACAACCCGGCATCCATCGACCACCCGAACCCGGCGGAAATGATCACCGCCGCGGGAATCGCGACCCAAATTGGTACTTCTAGAACCACACCGAGAATTAGGGCAGCGACAGCTCCGAAGGTGACCATCTCTCCATGAGCAAAGTTAGAAAGACCTGTTGTTCCGAATACTAGAGACAGACCTACCGAGGCAAGCCCGAGCATGAGTCCGAAGTTGATCCCGTAAATAAGCCGCGCAACGAATTGGTCAAAGAACGAAACTTCATTGCGCTCACCTTGACCAATAAAAAAGTTTTTCACGACGCGGTCGGAAAGTCCAAGGTCGACATCTTGTGAGGCTCCACCTTCCAAGACAGCAATGCCTGCAGGAAGTGTTTCTTGGTCGAGGGTGACTTTGTAGGTGTCCTTAGTCGGAACCCCAATTAGCCAGCTTCCGTCATCGCTGGTCAGAACCTCAGCGGTATAGGAAGGCCCTTCGACCACAATTCGGACCCCACCAATTGGTTCGCCTTTAATCTTGACGTTTCCGAGCACGGCGTGGTCAAACTCTTCTCCGACGCTGTCGGCTTGGGCCGGTGACACCAGAAGGCCAAGGCCAATTATGAGAGCGGTAAACACGACTACTACGAGCTTCAGGAAACGTTTTGGATTGCCCACGAAGAGGAAATTCACCTGTCCTCCATATCTGGGTGAGCTGCGTCGCTCACAGTTGACCCTAAAAGGGGTATTGCAACACAATACCAATTGATAACAATACACAGTTGCCGCCGCGACCTCTTCGTAATAAAAATTTCGCTCTTATTTCGCTTGGCTTAGCTATGTAGGATTGTCTAACACCGTCCCGAGCAGTTGCGAGGTTATTTTGGAGTATTCAGACCCTTTTTCCCTAATCGGGCTAACTTATGACGATGTTCTGTTGATGCCGGGAAAATCCGACGTTATCCCCTCGGGAGTTGGCACCTCAACAATGGTGTCCCGGAACATCAGCATTAACATTCCGCTAATTTCCTCCCCTATGGATACTGTGACCGAGTCCCGCATGGCAATAGCCATGGCCCGCCAAGGAGGACTCGGCATTTTGCACCGCAACCTTTCGATTGAGCAGCAAGCCGACCAGGTGGACTTGGTAAAGCGGAGCGAAGCCGGAATGGTTTCTCACCCTGTTACTACTACTCCCTACGCAACCATCCAAGAAGTAGATGATCTTTGCGGCCGCTACCGCGTCTCCGGACTTCCGGTTATAGACGAGGACGGCAAGCTGGTTGGCATAGTCACAAACCGAGACATGCGTTTCGTGCTTGAAGTTCAACGAACGACAACCTTGGTCAAGGACGTTATGACCTCGATGCCCCTAATTGTTGGCAAGGCTGGCATCCACCCCGATGAGGCGATGGCACTTCTTGCTCAGCACAGAATTGAGAAGCTTCCGCTTATTGATGACAACGGCAAGCTCAAGGGCTTGATTACCGTGAAGGACTTTGACAAGAGTGAAAAGTACCCAAATGCTTCTAAAGATGGAGCAGGGAGACTATTAGTTGGCGCAGCTGTTGGCGTTGGTCCCGATGGCTGGGAGCGAGCAATGGCTCTTGTTGAGACCGGGGTAGACATTCTTGTTGTTGACACGGCTCACGGTCACAACTCAGCTGTGCTCGAGATGATTAAGAAGTTGAAAAATGAGCCTTTTGCAAAGCACACCGATGTACTGGGTGGCAACGTGGCAACGACCGAGGGCGCCAGGGCAATTGTCGAAGCTGGAGCTGACGGTGTAAAAGTTGGCGTTGGCCCGGGGTCAATCTGCACGACCAGAGTGGTCGCCGGTGTCGGTGTTCCTCAAATTACCGCCGTTCACATGGCGGCGCTCGCAGCCAGAGAGGCGGGCGTTCCAGTCATCGCCGATGGCGGCCTTCAATATTCAGGAGACATTGCCAAAGCTCTGGTGGCCGGTGCGAACTCAGTGATGCTCGGTTCGCTATTAGCTGGAACCGATGAAGCGCCCGGAGACATTACGTATGTGGGCGGCAAACAATTCAAGACCTACCGCGGCATGGGCTCCCTTGGCGCAATGCAGTCTCGCGGTCAGGCGCAGTCCTACTCAAAAGACCGTTACTTCCAGGACGATGTTCTGAAGGAAGAGAAGCTAGTGCCAGAGGGCATCGAAGGTCGTGTTCCCTATAGGGGGACAGTTCCAACCGTGGTTCACCAGCTAATCGGAGGCTTAAGAGCTTCAATGGGATACGTCGGAGCCGCCACAATTCCAGAGCTGCAGCAAAACGGCAAGTTCGTGCGGATTACGACAGCTGGGCTCCGCGAATCTCACCCACATGACATTCAAATGACCATAGAGGCACCAAACTACGGCGCCCGATAGGCAGGCAATAAAAAAATGACTGAAGTAGAAATTGGCAGATCGAAGAGAGCAATCAACGGCTACGCATTCGATGACATTGCAATTGTGCCAACCCGAAGGACTCGCGACCCAGGCGATGTTTCAACCAGTTGGAGCATTGACGCTTTCCAGTTCGATATGCCCGTAATCGCTGCACCGACCGATTCAGCAATGAGCCCCGCTACCGTGATTGCGCTCGGGAAGCTTGGCGGACTCGGTGTTCTGGATTTGGAAGGTCTCTGGACTAGGTACGAGGATCCAACCCAGCAGTTAGCTGAAATCGCGAACGCCAAGGACGAGGACGCCACGGCAGTTTTGCAACGCGTCTACTCTCAACCAATCCAGGCCGAACTCATCAAGGCTCGTCTTGGAGAAATTCGGGCCGCCGGTGTCAGGCTTGCTGGAGCACTTTCTCCTCAGCGAACAGCAGAGTTTTCCGAGATTGTTTTGAAATCCGGAGTCGATATGTTTGTCATTCGTGGAAATACCGTTTCTGCGGAGCACGTGTCGCAAGGCACAGAACCGCTAAATCTTAAAGAATTCATTTACCAACTGGATGTTCCTGTGATTGTGGGCGGAGCTGCCACCTACACGGCCGCATTGCACCTTATGCGCACTGGTGCAGCCGGAGTCTTGGTTGGCTTCGGCGGCGGAGCAGCTAGCGCTACCAGAAAAGTTTTAGGCATTCATGCCCCGATGGCTACTGCCGTTGCTGACGTGGCTGCGGCCCGTCGTGACTACATGGATGAATCCGGTGGTCGCTACGTTCACGTAATTGCTGACGGTGGCCTTGGCACATCCGGCGACATGGTTAAAGCTATTGCTTGTGGAGCGGATGCCGTGATGTTGGGCACCGTTCTTGCAAGAGCCGCCGAAGCACCGGGGCACGGGTGGCACTGGGGTCCAGAGGCTGTAAATCCCTCGCTTCCAAGAGGTCAGCGAGTGTGGGTTGGCTCACATGCTCCACTTGAGCAAATTTTGATGGGCCCCACGAGCTCCGCAGACGGTACCGCAAACCTAATAGGAGCATTACGTCGCTCAATGGCCACCACCGGCTATTCAGACGTCAAAGAATTCCAGCGCGTCGATGTAGTTGCGAATTCATACATCTAAATGAAACCCAGTTTCTTCTCGATTGCTCGCAAGCCCAAATGGCTCGGGGGGCTAGCGATAGCCGCATTGGTGGCAATCTCTTTCTCGTTGTTAATGCAGTGGCAGTTGCAGCGAACATTCAGCTATGTCGGCGTCAGCGAGCAGGAGCTAGCACCTGTTTCACTAGATGAACTTGCTGGACTCGAGGGCGTTACTCCTGGAGCCTACGATCGTCTTGCAACTGTGAACGTCACTCTAGATCCAGAAAACTCGTTTATTGTGCAGGACCGCCTTCAGCTGGTTGGCGATGATTTAGTGCCAGGTTATTGGCTCATAACCAACTCTTTTGTCGAGATTGGTGACCAGTTAGTCAGCCTCACAGTTGCCCTAGGCTACTCGCAGGACGTCACGGAACTTCGCATGGCACAGAGCGAACTGGACAGTTCGAATTACAACATCACCGGCTTCGTTGAGCCAAACGAGGCAGTCAAAGAAACTGAATCTAAAGATTTCCTTGGTTCGGTTTCGCTCGCGCAACTCGTGAATCTCTACAGTCCCGAACAGGTAGTTAGCTTTCCGGTTTACCTGATACTCAGCGACGGCATAGATCTTCCGGTCGAGAGCATATCGATCGACATTAGAGCTCAAGAAATAGAGGTCAATTGGTTGACCGCTTTTTATGCAATCGAGTGGGCCTTTTTCGCCCTTGTGGCCTTTTATCTTTGGTGGCGATTAGTTCAAGATGAGCGAGCTCGACTCAGTACGTGACCGAATTGTTACTTTTTATTGTGGTTTTCTGCCCGTTTCTATCTTTTAAGCTGAGAAAAGACTGCTAATTTAACCTCTATCAAGTGATGCAGGCAATTTCGGAGATAACAAAGATGTTGGCAGAAGAGCGAAGGCTACAGCTGAGCGAGTGGGCTCGAGTAGATGGTCGTGTTGACGCGAACCGAGCCGCCTCGAACTTAGATGTCGCAGTGGAGACCGTTAGAAGAGATTTAGATGTGCTTCAGCGCCGAGGCGTTTTGCGCCGCGTACATGGCGGAGCAATTTCGCTTGAAAGATTTGCTCACGAGTTCACAATCCCGGAGCGCTATGGACAGAATCCGAATCAAAAGCGCCTGGTGGCCGATGTTGCCGCTTCCTTCATCCCCGAGGAGGGTTGCATCTTTGTTGACGGTGGCACGACCACTGAATGCCTCGCTGTTTATCTCAGAGACAAGCCCGGTCTGTTGGTCGTAACTAACAACTTGACCTTGGCCGGCAAGATCGCTGATTCAACTACGCAGACGTACTTGCTTGGCGGCAAAATTAGGCCCGCCACTTTGAGCGCCGTGGGCGCAAAGACTTGTGAGGACCTGAGGGAGCTAAACGCTTCGGTTAGCTTCATTGGCGCCAACGGCTTTTCTCTAGAAGCAGGGGCCACGGCATTTGATACCGATGAGGCCTTAGTGAAAAAGACGATGATGGCTAACTCGCGGGAGCGAATCCTCTTGGTCGACAGCAGTAAGTTTGGCTCGACCTACCCGGCTAAGTTTTCTGCTTTTTCAGGCTTTGACCGCATAGTGACTAACGTCGATGTCGACGCTTCGTTTACGGATGCGCTTGCGGGAAGCGGGGTCCAGATTGCTTTGGCCCAACAATAAATTTCACTGGCAGAGAAGCGAGTGGAAATGGACGGAGAAAAGCCGATTGCGTGCCTGCAAGCAAGCAGTTGACCTGACTCTATTTGATAAATACAAACCCTTATTAGGAAGGTAGTACCCATGGCTAATTTCATCCCCGCGGGTGACGGCACTCACACAGGCTGGAAGTCGTTCGTTCAAAAAGTCGGTGGCAACCTCGCCGGCATGGTAATCCCAAACATTGGCGCATTCATCGCCTGGGGCTTGCTGACTGCACTGTTTATCCCAACCGGTTGGCTCCCAAATGAAGAGCTAAGTTCAATGGTTGGCCCAATGATCATCAACCTATTGCCAATCCTCATCGGTTACACCGGTGGACGTTTGGTTCACGGTCAGCGTGGTGCCGTCATCGGTGCTGTTGCAACCGTTGGTGTGATTGTTGGAACTTCGATTCCTATGTTCCTTGGCGCCATGCTTATTGGTCCATTGGCTGCATGGGTATTGAAGAAGATTGATGCTGTGCTAGACCCAGTAACCCCAACCGGATTCGAGATGTTGATTGGTAACTTCTCACTAGGAATCACCGGAATGCTTATGGCAATCCTTGGATTCCTTGGAATCGGACCAACCGTTAACGCGTTCTCCGATGTTCTCGGAAACGGTGTGAAGGTTCTAGTTGATACAGGCTTCTTGCCCTTGGCTTCAATCTTGATTGAGCCAGCAAAGATCTTGTTCTTGAACAACGCCATCAACTTCGGTGTTCTGGCTCCAATTGGAGCGGTCGAAGCTGAAGAAACGGGCAAGTCAATCATGTTCATGCTTGAGTCAAACCCAGGCCCAGGACTTGGCCTACTAGTTGCATTCTGGTTGGCAGGACCGAAGATTCTTCGCGGTTCAGCTCCGGGTGCAATCGTTATCCACTTCCTTGGTGGAATCCACGAAATTTACTTCCCATACGTACTACTTAAGCCAATCGTTGTTCTTGCAGCGATTGCCGGTGGTGCAACTGGTGTTGCTACTTTCGCGGCTACTGGAGTTGGCCTTGTCGCCACCCCATCGCCAGGATCGATTTTCGCCTACATGGCGATGACCCCTCCGGGTAACCACTTCGGCGTGCTTTTGGGCATTGCGTTGTCAGCAGCTGTTTCCTTCGTTGTGGCCTTCTTCATCTTGAAGGCAACCCGCTCCGGAGATGATGCTGCAGATCTAGACGCTTCGAAGGCAAAGAGCCAGGCCATGAAGACCGGAGATGCTGCGTAATTATGGCGACTATATCGGGTGCCTCTGTCAAGAACATAGTTGTTGCTTGCGAGGCTGGGATGGGCTCATCTGTAATGGTTGCGAAGCAGCTTGCTAAGCAACTGAAGGCCCAGGAGGTCTCAGTGACTCATTCCCCTGTGAACCAACTGTCTGAAACTGACCACGATTTAGTTCTTTGCCACCGCGGACTTGGCTCGAGGGCCAAGCAAGCGGTGCCGAACTCGGTCGTGATCGTGTTTGACATGTTCCTAGGCGATCTAAAAATCGCTGAGGTTGTGTCAAGGATAAAGTCGGGCGACGACATCAGCGATGACTGATTTAGTTCAACAGGCCGGAATAAAGCTAGATGCCACAGCCTCCTCCCCGGAGGAGGCTGTGGACATCTGCGGCAAGCTGCTCGTCGAGCTAGGTGCGGTCACAAGCGCCTACGCGGACGCGATGTGGGAGCGAGAGGAAATCTTTCCCTCCGCTATCGGCATGGGCTTTGCCATTCCACACGGGACCGACGAATCGCGAGCGCACGTCATTTTCGATCAGCTGGTGTTTGTTCGATTGGCCAAGCCAACCGAGTGGGCTGATGATGAAGTTACTTGCGTTCTTGGCATCGCCTCCCAAGGCGATGGACACGTGGAGTTACTTGGCAATTTAGCCGAAATGATTCAAGACGAGGACAAATTAGCGATCTTGCAAAACTCTCAGAGCCCCGAGGAAATTGCTCAACTACTTCTTGGCAATGACTAGCTGTAAGTCAAAGTAAGAAAAAATCAAATAGCCACTGAGTAAGACAAAATCTAGTAGCACTCAGAACAGTTACAGGAGAAAAACTATGCGGGCAGTTCACTTTGGAGCCGGAAACATCGGGCGAGGCTTCATCGGGGCAGTTCTTCAAGACGCCGGTTATTTTGTGACTTTCGCAGACGTGAATAAAGAGTTGATCGACAAGTTGCGATCCTCGAATGGATACAGCCTCATTGAACTTGGTGAAGCACAAAAAGAAACTCATTATGAAAACTTCGAAGTCCTACATTCAACGTCTGACGAAGCCGCGCTCATAGCTGCCATCGGCCAGGCCGATGTCATTACCGCATCGGTTGGCACGAATATCCTGCTCGCCATTGCGCCAGTGATTTCGCGTGGAATTCAATCTCGCACGAGTGACTCCCCGCTTGTGATCATGGCCTGTGAAAACGCGATTAATGCCACAGATATTTTGAGCTCCAAGATTTTGAAGATACTTGAGAGACTCCCAAAAAACATCCTTTTTGCTAATACCGCTGTCGACCGGATCGTTCCAAAGCAGCAGGCAGACACTGAGCCAGACGTTGCTGCGGAAAGCTTTTGCGAATGGGTTATTGATAAAAGCGGGCTAGCCGAAACCGATCTAAAGATTCCCGCGGCAAACATGGTCGATGACCTACAGCCTTTTATCGAGCGAAAGCTCTATACGGTGAACACGGCGCACTTGACAATTGCGTACATGGGTCAGCGTCATGGCCACGACACAATCGCCGAGTCACTAAGGGACCCGATTGTTCGGAATATTGTGGCCAGAGTAATGGAAGAGACTTCTATGGTTCTGGTCACTAAGCACGGCTTTGATTCGAGTGACCATGCAAAATATGTCCACAGGACTCTACTGCGCCTTGCAAACCCTTTGCTAGATGACCAGGTCGAGCGAGTTGGCAGGCAGCCGTTGAGAAAGCTATCCAGGTTTGAGCGCCTTATTGGACCCGCAGCGCTTTTGGCTGAGCTGGGCGAGAAGCCCAGCGCGCTGCTAGAAGTGGTTGAGGCATCTTTGGAATTCTCTAGTCAAAACGACCCAGAGGTAGCGTTGGTGAACTCCAAGCTGGACGCCTTGTCGCCCTCGGAATTCGCATTACAGGTATGCGGAATCCCCCACGACCATCCATTGGCTATCTCACTAGAGCAGGCAATCGCAAAACACCAACGGACGCTTAGTCACAAATGACCAGCCGGTATCACGCCGGGAGTTAGTTAGTATTTTTTATTAGAACCTTGAAGGAGAAACCAATGGCCACAATAAAAGGCTCCATTACCGTGTTGGATCCGATCGGCCTGCACGCAAGACCAGCTGGTCAAATCGTGAAGCTGGTCAAGGAGTCAGGGCTTGAGGTTCGAATTGGGAAAGCCGGCCAGGAGTTAGCGAAAGCAAACTCTCCGCTTCGCATGATGGCCCTAAAGGCCAAGACGGGCGAAGAGTTGAATATTGAAGTGGACTCTGATGACGAGGTTTTAGCCACTGACTTGATCGCTCGGGTTCAAGAGTTTTTGAAGGGTTAGATTTGCTAGACAGTGGCACAATTCTTACCGGCATGGGCGTGGGCCTTGGCTCCGTCGCCGCCGAAGTATTTCGAGTAAAGCCTTTGGCGTCATTGCCAGAGGCGGCTAAGCACTCCGGTGATGAAGCTCTGGAAACAGAAAGCCTGAAGGCTGCCATCGCGGCAGTTTCACTGGAAATGAATGGCCTAGCCGAAAAGGCAGGCGAGACCTCGGCTGAAATTTTCGAAGCCCTGATAATGCTGCTGGAAGACGAGGAGCTGTTAGAAACCGCGTTGGCTCAGATTTCCCAGGGCTGGAATGCGGGCACCGCTTTTATTAACGCGGTCGAAGAATACGCCGATATTTTTGCCGGAGACGCTACTTTCGAGGAGCGACTAAATGATATTCGTGACCTTGCCAGAAGAGTTGCCGCCTCGATTGTAGGCATCTCACTTGGACTAGACATCCCGACGACCGGAAGATTCGTAATCGTAGGTGAGGACTTCTCACCGGCTGACACTGCGCAATTCACTGAGGCAGTTGTCGGAGTTGTCACGATCCAGGGTGGCCCGACCTCACACACTGCAATTATCTGCAGATCAAAATCGATTCCGGCGGTAGTTTCATGCCAGCAGGCCAAGGACTTGGTTGACGGCATGCAAGTGCTAGTTGACCCGGTGGGGGATCGAGTTGTGGTGGATGGTCAAGAAAGCGACATCACCGAAGCTCTATCTTTCATCGCAAAAAGCCAAGATCCGATCATTCCGGTGCGCGCAAACATTGGTTCGCTTGAAGACGCGATTGCGGCAAGCGCCTCAGCGGCTGAGGGGGTAGGGCTATTTAGAACTGAGCTACTGTACTTGTCTGCCAAGACCCAGCCGACTAAGCAGGCCCAGGCTGCTAGTTACACGGAGATTCTGAAGGCGGCTCCAGACGGGCCAATTGTTGTCCGCACCATCGATGCCGGCAGCGACAAGCCGGTTCCGTTCTTAGACATGGGTGACGAAGAAAATCCGGCACTTGGCGTCCGCGGATATCGCCTGATTGAGAATCACCGTGACTTTATTGTTGATCAACTAGAAAGCCTCGAAATAGCAAGAGAGCAGTCGGGCCGGGAAGTTTGGGTGATGGCACCGATGGTCTCGACTTACTCCGAGGCTATTGAATTCGCCGCGCTTGCCAGGAGGGCTGGAAAGTTCAAGGTTGGAATCATGGTGGAGACGCCCAGCATCGTCTACCAGATTGCACAACTAGCAGATGTCTTGGACTTTATCTCGGTGGGCACCAACGATTTGTCTCAATATCTATTTGCGGCTGACCGTATGAACCCATCTCTCGGAGCGATGCTAAATCCGTGGCAACCGGCGCTATTAAGAGCGCTGGAGCAAATTGCTACTGCCTGCCAAGAAGCTGGAGTTTCTTCGGGAGTTTGCGGTGAGAGCGCGTCGGATCCAGCCTTTGCCGTAGTTCTTGCAGGCATGGGGTTCCAGTCAGTGTCCTCGTCTCGTTCTCAGGTGGGAATAGTCAGACAGGCTCTGAGCTCCGTGACAAAGCAACAGGCCAAAGAAGTTTTTGAGGCAGCACTCACTGGTCTTGACGCCGATCAAGCAAAATCTGCGGCCCTAGCGGCCCTTGCTGGAATCTCAGCCAAGTAAACTCAAGAGCATGTCAAGCCCGAATGCAGCTCAAGTTCCTCAAATAAAAAAGGTTCTCCGTTTTTATAAGGCATCTTCTTATGTAACGGGTGGGTTCCTGATTTTGCTCATGATCACTTGGGGCATTCGACGCCTGCCATTTTTAGGATTTGATCTTTGGTTGCTCGGTCCAAACGGGTTTTTTAGTTTTGAACAATACGGCGTTGATGGCGAAGGCTTGCCCGATGTCGGATTCAATCTGACGGTTTGGATTTTAATTATCCACGGCTGGCTCTATGTGGTTTATCTAGTTGCGGACTTTCGAATCTGGACTCTCATGCGCTGGTCTTTCACTAGGTTTTTATTAATTGCCCTCGGCGGCGTCATTCCGTTTTTGAGCTTTTACACTGAGAATCGCTACGCCAAGATGGCGCATGAACAGCTGTCAAAACTGGAGGGCAAATGAAGCCGGTTCTAGTTATTGACTTTGGAGCTCAGTACGCCCAGCTAATAGCCAGGCGCGTTCGTGAAGCCAATGTTTATTCGGAGATTGTTCACCACAGCGTCACAGCCGCCGAGATCGCAGCCAAAGAACCGACGGCAATTATTCTTTCCGGCGGTCCCTCAAGTGTCTACGAAGACGGGTCGCCATCGCTTGATCCAAAGATTTTGGAACTTGGGATTCCAATTCTCGGTATTTGTTACGGCTTTCAAGTTCTCGCCCATCACTTAGGTGGCCGAGTAGACAAGACTGGCAAGAAAGAATACGGCGGCACTGACCTTACGGTGAACCAGTCCGGAACTCTTTTGGGCGACCAGCCGATATCTCAGGTTTGCTGGATGAGTCATGGTGATCAGGTCGTTCAGGCCCCAGAAGGCTTTGATGTTTTGGCCTCCACTGCCACAACGCCAGTTGCCGCCTTTGAGTCCAAAGAGCGCAAGATTTACGGAGTTCAATGGCACCCCGAGGTTGTTCACTCTGACCAGGGTCAACGAGTCCTAGAAAACTTTCTATATTTAGGAGCCGGGATTGAGCCAACTTGGAATTCTGGAAATGTAATCGCCGAGCAGGTTGCCAAAATTCGTGCGCAGGTTGGAGATGCCAGGGTCATATGTGGCCTGTCCGGCGGGGTTGACTCCGCGGTCGCCGCCGCCCTTGTTCATAAGGCCATTGGAGACCAGCTAACGGCAGTATTCGTTGATCACGGTTTATTGCGCGAAGGCGAAAAAGAACAGGTTGAGCGCGACTATGTCGCGGCAACGGGCATCAGGCTTGTAACTGAGAGCGCTGAAGATGTCTTTTTATCAGCACTTGCTGGCGTCAGTGATCCAGAGCAAAAGCGCAAGATCATTGGACGCGAGTTTATCCGCAGCTTCGAAAAAGCGGAGCAGAAGCTCATCGCTGAGGCTAAGGCCGATAATCGACCAATAAAGTTCTTGGTTCAGGGAACGCTTTATCCCGATGTAGTCGAATCCGGTGGTGGCGCAACGGCTGGGATTAAGAGCCACCACAACGTGGGTGGCCTTCCAGAGGATCTGCAATTTGAGCTGATTGAGCCGCTTCGGGAGCTATTCAAGGATGAGGTGCGAGCAATTGGCGCTGAGTTAGGGCTTCCGGACGAGATAGTTTCCAGGCAGCCGTTCCCAGGCCCTGGTCTCGGAATTCGAATTGTCGGCGAGGTCACAAAAGAAAGACTTGATTTACTTCGCAAGGCGGACGCAATTGTTCGAGAAGAGCTTTCGGCGGCCGGCAAAGACGCTGAAATTTGGCAGTGCCCGGTTGTCCTTTTGGCCGACGTGCGCTCGGTGGGGGTTCAGGGAGATGGCCGAAGCTACGGCCATCCAATCGTGCTTCGGCCGGTTTCTTCAGAGGACGCAATGACGGCCGACTGGTCTAGGTTGCCCTATGACCTTCTGGCAAAGATTTCTAATCGCATCACCAATGAGGTTCAAGATGTGAATCGGGTCGTGTTGGACATAACTTCAAAGCCTCCGGGCACGATTGAGTGGGAATAGCGTGCTGGTTTTTGGTCACCGCGGGGCGTGCGGATACCTTCCTGAAAACACCATCGAATCGATGGAACTCGCTTTTGAACAGGGTGCGGATGCCGTTGAATTTGATGTGGTCTTCACCAAGGATGGTCACGCAATCATCCGCCACGATCTAGATCTAGCTAGCACCACAGACATCAACGACCACAGCTTCCTGTCCACCAAGGTCGACCAACTCACAAAGGAAGACGTCTCAAGGCTACGAGCCAAAGAGCGCTACCCGGATGGCAGGGTTGATTCGGCTTCCCAAGACAGAAAATATTTTGTGCCAACCCTCCGCAAGCTCTTGGAACACCAGCAATTCAATGGCAAGCACCTGATCATCGAGATAAAGCACGGTGCACATTTCGAGACTCTTGGAATCGACCCAATCCAGGAAGTGAAGACTCTTCTTGAACAAAGCGACTGGTCAAGCCGCGGGATGAAAATTAGCCTCGAGAGCTTTGAGTTTGAATTTCTGAAAAGAGCCAAACTTGAGATTGGGCCAGAAATTAATTACGTATTTCTGAGTGCTAGGGACACTCTGCCCGAGGGCATAACGGAACTAACTGATGACTTACTGGTTGAAATCGCTGACAACTTCGATGCTGTGTCCGTTGCGATGTCGATGGTTCTGACCGGTGATCTTGTGGCGAGGGCGAAAAAGATGGGGCTAGACATCTATGCCTTCACAGCCCGCCTGGAGACGGCCGAGGGAAATGTTGAAAAATGGTTTGAACGTCTTGTTTCGACTGGAGTCGATGGAATTTTTGCCGATCAGCCCGACCTGTTAATCAAAACCGTAGCCGACCTGACCTAAGCTACCTGCGATGTCGTTAGAGATTTTTGAGCAACCGAACCCGGATGATTTACTAACCGGGCTAAACCAGCAGCAGCAGCAGGCAGTGCGGTATCGCGGACGAGCGCTGCTAATTGTCGCCGGAGCCGGGTCCGGTAAGACCAGGGTGCTAACTCACCGCATGGCACACATGCTTGCAAATAAAGAGATTTGGCCATCTCAGATTCTCGCCATTACCTTCACCAATAAAGCTGCCGCCGAAATGAGGGATCGGGTTGAGAGCCTCATTGGGCAAGCTGGTCAGGGCATGTGGCTGAAGACCTTCCACTCTGCTTGCCTGCAAATCCTTAGACGCGAAGCGCAACGCCTCGGCCACGACTCAAACTTCAGTGTCTATGACACCGGGGACACGCGCGCTCTACTGAAGCGACTGCTTCGAGAGGCCGGTGCTGAAGACGCGGACATAAAACCTTCGCAGGCAGCCGCAATCATCTCCAATGCGAAAAACGAATTGAAGGACGCCGAGGATTTCGCTCGAAATGCCGATCGGTCAAACCCCAGAGAGCGCCTGGTTGCCGAGGTGTTCCAGGCTTACACGTCCGAACTGCGCAGAAACAACGCCTTTGATTTTGATGACCTAATTGTCGAGACTGTTGGCCTATTCCAAGCCTTTCCAGAGCTTCGCGCTAGGTATCAAAAGCGTTTCCGCCACGTTCTCGTCGATGAGTATCAAGACACCAACCATGCCCAATACGCACTGATTCGAGAGTTCACCAGGCCATTGCCAGAGGAACATGCAATTTTTGATGAGCAAACCGGCGAGGCGCTTGGTCCGGCTGACCTAACAGTAGTTGGAGACTCGGACCAGTCAATTTACGCATTTCGTGGAGCTTCGATTAGGAACATCACAGAGTTTGAGCGCGACTTTCCGGGTGCAGAAACTATTTTGCTCGAGCAAAATTACCGCTCCACCCAAAACATACTTTCGGCTGCGAACGCAGTTATTTCGCAAAACCCATATCGACCAGCTAAAAACCTTTGGACCGATTCGGGCGCCGGTGACAAGATCACCATGTTCACTGCCTATGACGAACGAAATGAAGCGGCGTTTGTCGTCGATAGAGTCAAGAAGCTGCACGACGAAGGCGTAAATTACCGAGACATCGCGGTCCTTTATCGCACTAACTCACTGACGCCATCTCTAGAGGCTGAACTCAAAAGCCAGCAGATTCCCTATGCGGTTATCGGGGGCTTGAAGTTTTTTGAGCGCCGAGAAATCAAAGATGCGTTGGCCTATTTGTCCGCAATTTCAAATGGGCGCAACGATGAGGCCGTAAGAAGAGTCATAAACATCCCAACCCGTGGCATTGGTCAGAAGACTGAGCTAAAAATTGCTCAGTTCGCCAGGACAAATGAAATGAGCTTCCGGCAAGCACTGTTATTTGCGGCCGACTTGCAACTGGGGCCGAAGCTCCAAGCATCCGTGATGGCCTTTGGGGAATTGCTCAACGAATTAGAAGCAATGACTGTTACTGATGGCCCCGCCGAGGTCTTGAAGTTAGCGCTTACTAGGAGCGGATATCGCTCTGAGCTGGAGCTATCAAGGGACCCCCAAGATGAGGCAAGGGTTGAAAACTTAGATGCCCTGCTTGGACAGGTATTCGAGTGGCAAGCTCAGTTTCCGGAGGGCACTGTCGCCGATTATCTTGCTGAAGTTACGCTTTCGGCAGCTGCGGACGAGATCGAAGATGAATCTGGCAGCATTTCTTTGATGACCCTTCACACTGCCAAGGGGCTTGAGTATCAGGTTGTGTTCATGATTGGTCTTGAGCAGGGCACACTGCCTCACATCCGGTCTTTTGATGAGCCCGGCGGGTTGCAGGAGGAACGACGACTGATGTATGTCGGCATGACGCGGGCCCGTGAGCAACTGTTTGTCTCTCATGCGCTTCAGCGAACGATTTTTGGAAACACCTCTGGTTTCACCACCTCGATGTTCTTGGCTGACATACCCCAGGAACTTGTTGAGGCCGAGGGAACCGAACGATCAACCGATAGGGCCTATGAGCGGTCGGTTGGATTCACAAGAGAGCCTTCAAAGTGGAAGGGTGCAATCAACTCGCCAAGTGCGGTTCGTGACAACAAGGACCTTGAGCTTGCAGTGGGCGACCGAGTCAGTCACGACACTTTCGGTGAGGGCTCTGTGGCCAGTGTCTCGGGTCAAAACCCAAGACAAACCGCCGAGGTTCGTTTTGAATCGGGGGTCACAAAGCGGCTGCTTGTCAAAATGGCACCAATAACCAAGCTTTAGGTAATGAATGCGTTTTTTCAATCACTAGACTTTAGAAGGTTAAATGTCGGCTAAAAAACTGAAAGACCAAAGTGGATCTATTTGAATATCAAGCCCGAGACCTTTTTGAAAAACACGGAGTTCCGGTTTTACAGGGTCGAATCGCAGATACACCTGAAGAAGCAGAGGCAGCAGCAACCGCTATTGGCGGCACAGTTGTTGTCAAAGCCCAGGTAAAGACCGGAGGGCGCGGCAAGGCCGGCGGTGTAAAAGTGGCTCACAGCCCAGCCGAGGCTCGGCAAAAAGCCGAAGAAATTCTTGGACTCGATATCAAAGGTCATGTTGTAAAGCGCCTAATGATTGCGGAGGGCGCCAAGATAGCGCAGGAGTTTTACTTCTCAGTCCTTCTAGACCGCTCAAACCGGACCTTCTTGTCACTTTGTTCTGTAGAGGGCGGCATGGAGATCGAGCAGCTTGCCGTTGAGCGCCCGGATGCATTGGCAAAGATTCCGGTATCCGCTGTTACCGGCATAGACAAGGCAATGGCCATCGAGATTGCGAAGGCCGGCAGGTTCCCAGATGAACTAATCGACTCAGTCAGTGATGTAATCCTCAAGCTATATAACGTTTTCGTAAAGGAAGATGCGACTTTGGTTGAGGTAAACCCGCTGGTACTTACCGAAGACGGCCAGATTCTTGCCCTTGATGGCAAAATCACCCTCGATGAAAACGCGGATTTCCGTCACCAGCGCGATGACATGGAGCGCGATGCGCTCGACCCACTAGAAGCCAAGGCTAAGGCGATGGATCTGAACTACGTGAAGCTGGACGGCGAAGTAGGAATCATCGGAAACGGTGCTGGGCTTGTTATGTCCACGCTTGACGTCGTGGCTTACGCCGGGGAGGCCAATGGCGGAGTCAAGCCCGCGAACTTCTTGGACATCGGCGGCGGAGCCTCGGCAGAAGTAATGGCTGCGGGTCTAGACGTAATTCTGAATGACCCACAGGTCAAAAGCGTGTTTGTGAACGTCTTTGGCGGCATCACTGCCTGCGACGCTGTTGCTAACGGCATCGTTGGAGCTCTCAATACTCTTGGAGCCAAGGCTTCTAAGCCACTTGTTGTCAGACTTGATGGAAACAACGTTGAAGAGGGCAGAACAATTTTGAAGGAATTCAACCACCCGCTAGTGGTACTTGCGGACACCATGGATGGTGGGGCTAACACCGCCGCTGAACTCGCGAACGGCTAAGGGGCTAAAAAATGGCAATTTTTCTAAACTCAGATTCCAAAATCATTGTTCAAGGCATGACCGGTGCCGAAGGAATGAAGCACACTCAGCGAATGCTGGCTGGTGGATCAAACATCGTTGGCGGCGTAAATCCTCGCAAGGCCGGCGAAACTGTCGAAGTTGAAGGCAGGTCCCTTCCAGTCTTCGGAACTGTCGCGGAAGCGATGAACGCGACCGGTGCAAACGTTTCTGTCATCTTCGTGCCGCCGGCTTTCGCCAAGCAGGCAATCGTCGAAGCAATAGACGCTGAGATTCCACTCGCAGTTGCTATTACCGAGGGAATCCCGGTTCACGACTCAGCTTCGGCTTGGGCATACAACGTCGAAAAAGGACTGAAAACCAGACTTATCGGCCCAAATTGCCCGGGAATCATTAGCCCGGGTGAATCAAATGCCGGAATCACTCCTTGGAACATCACCGGAAAGGGACCGATTGGCCTGGTCTCCAAGTCGGGGACTCTTACTTATCAGATGATGTTTGAACTCAGAGACATCGGCTTCACAACTGGAATTGGTATAGGCGGGGATCCTGTTATTGGAACCACTCACATTGACGCTCTCGAGGCATTTGAGAATGATACTGAGACCAAAGCTATTGTTTTGATTGGTGAAATTGGCGGCGACAGCGAAGAGAAGGCAGCGGAATACATCTCCAAGCACGTCACCAAGCCGGTTGTTGCCTACGTAGCTGGATTTACCGCGCCAGAGGGCAAGACCATGGGTCACGCCGGCGCGATCGTTTCTGGATCTGCTGGAACAGCTCAGGGTAAAAAAGAAGCATTCGAAGCCGTTGGTGTGAAGGTTGGCAAGACGCCATCTGAGACCGCCACCTTGATGCGCGACATTATCGCCAACCTATAGCGCGAACCGTGAACCGGGGGCTTAGCTTCGCAATAGCCGCACTGCAGGCTTTGATAATCATTGCCACCGTGGTGGGACTGATTATTGCTCCACTAACACTGGCCTGGTTTATCGAGGGCAATGGACAAGTTGAATGGATCCTGGCGCTGAGGGTAGCTGTCTATGCGTTCTTGCTGGCATGCGGAGTTCCAATTGGATTCGCGGAAGGTGATTTCTTAGGCATCAGTTTTGGGGCTTTCTTCCTCACGGCGCTGCCACTCGGGCTTACCGGACTGATCGTCTTAATGGCAATCAGAATCGGTCATCGACTATCGGCGGCTGCTTCGCTTTGGCCCGCGTGGCTGGGCGGGTCGCTGGCTTTTGGCGGCATCAGCTACGGAGCGTCATTACTTGTGGCGGATGATTCGGTGATTGCTGGCACCTGGGCGCCACTCTATTACCCAGCAATATTTTTTGGATTAATACTTGTTGCATCGTCCGTGAGCGGCAGAAGATTTGAGCTATTCGAGGGCGCAAATGGCCCAGAGGCCAAAGAGCGCATATGGATCAGAGGTCTTTTTACGATCGCCTATGCGAAGTTGCACTGGTCGATTCGAGCCGCACTAAATCCTGGTGTCAGGGTTGGGTTGTCGGTCGTGGCAGTTTTGATTTTTGCAAGCTCGGCATTGATTGCTCTTGGTTTAGGTTTCGGCTGGATTCAAGTAATCGGGCTTTATCAGGGGCTGGGCTTGAGTATTCTGGGCGGGGTCATGGTGACCATTGGCCAGCTGGCAATTTTGCCAAACCTGATTGTCTACGGGGCCTCTTGGATTTCTGGTGCTGGATTTGCAATCGGCACTGGCTCTTATGTTTCCCCATTCGCATCTGAGCTGGGCCCACTTCCCGCGCTCCCGGTGTTTGCAGCACTGCCAACCGGAGGCTTTGAGCGCGGACTCATTTTTGTGCTGATTCCTATCTTGGCCGCACTTATCGCAACCTTTTTTGTAGCGAGGCATGCGGATCAATTGCGCTGGGAATACAGCACCAGACTAAGTGGGGCTCTGTCATTATCGTTAGTTTCCGCCTCAACCGCAGCCATCGCGGTCTTCTTGGTAAGCCAGGCAGCATCAGGCAGCTTTGGCCCGGGTCGGTTTGAAACTGTTGGGGCGGACCCGCTTGTGTTCGCGGCGGCGGTTTTCGTGGAAGTCCTAGTGCCGAGCTTCCTAGCTGCTTTAGTAATTGCCAGGCCATACGGTGATGCCTCCGAGCGAAAGTAGACTGGGGCAATGTTCTCGGTTGTAGTGCTTATTTCAGGTGGTGGCTCAAACCTTCGTGCCCTTTTGACGGCCGCTGCCAGCCCGTTCTACCCGGCAAAAGTAGTTGCGGTCGGGTCCGATAAGGCCGCTACCGGCTTAGAGCACGCCGAGGAGTTTGGGGTTTCGACCTTCGTTGTCGAACCTTCAAGGTTTGAAACCCGCGAAGCTTGGGCCGAGGTTTTGCTTTCGAATATTGAGTTCCATAAACCCGACCTAGTTGTCTTGGCTGGGTTCATGAGGGTGTTGCCTGCAAACATCGTTAACAAGCTTTCCCCCAGAATGATTAATCTGCACCCATCGTTGCTACCGGATTTTCCAGGAGCCAATGCCGTTGCAGATGCCTTGGCAGCTGGGGCTCTAGTAACTGGCGCTACCATCCACATAGTTGATGAGGGCGTGGATACCGGCAAGGTACTGACTCAAGCAAGCATTCCAGTTGCTCCCGGTATCTCAGAAATTGATTTGCATGAGCAGATTAAACTAGTGGAACAGCAGCATCTAGTTCAAGCGGTTCGAGACATTGCAGCCGGATCACTCTTGCTGACTGAAAAGGAACAAAATGCCTGATGTAGTGGCCATAAAAAGGGCATTAATTTCCGTGTCGGATAAGACCGGCTTGATTGACCTGGCTGCAGCTCTGACCGCGGCTGGAGTCCAGCTAGTGTCAACCGGTTCAACTGCCAAACAAATCGCGTCTGCTGGTATGGCCGTGACAGAAGTCAGCGAAGTAACCGGATTTCCTGAAAGCCTGGATGGCCGTGTGAAGACGCTACACCCGTCTATACACGGCGGCATTCTTGCCGACATGAGACTTGAAAAGCACAATCAAGAGCTTGCCGAGCTAAACATCGAAGCTTTTCAGCTAGTGGTTGTAAATCTTTACCCGTTTGTCGAGACCGTTGCCAGCGGCTCAACCGGGGATGCCGCCATCGAGCAGATTGACATCGGCGGACCTGCAATGGTGCGAGCTGCCGCTAAAAACCACGCCAATGTCGCGATAATTGTCGATCCCAAGAACTACCCGCTTTTGATTGATGCGCTCGATGACGGTGGCACGAGCCTAAAGTTTCGACAAAAACTTGCTCAGCAGGCATTTGCTCACACCGCCGATTATGACTCGGCGGTCGCAAGCTTCCTGGCTCGCGAATTCTGTGAAGAGATGACCTCGGAATCAATCAACATTTCGCTCACCAAAGACCAGGACTTGAGATACGGCGAGAACTCTCATCAGTCGGCAGCCATCTATTTCTCCGGTGATTCTTCAGGAGTTGCAACTGCCATTCAGCATTCGGGCAAACAGATGAGTTACAACAACTTTGTTGATGCAGACGCTGCGCTTCGGGCAGCCTATGATTTTCACGCCCCCGCGGTCGCGATCATCAAGCATGCTAACCCGTGCGGGATTGCTACCGGAGCGGATGTCGCAACTGCCTATCAAGCTGCCCACAATACCGACCCGGTTTCGGCCTTCGGAGGAGTAATTGCAACCAATAGCGAAGTTACCGAGGCAATGGCCCTAGCCGTTGCTGAAGTCTTCACCGAGGTCATAATTGCGCCCTCGTTCAGCCCGACGGCGATTGAAATACTGAAAAAGAAAAAGAACTTGCGAATTTTGGAGCTTTCAAATCCTTATGTAAGAGCAGCCTTAGATATTCGTCAGGTCTCGGGCGGCATGCTTGTTCAGGATTCAGACGGATTTGAAGGCCTGAACACTCGGAGTTGGCAATTAGTTGCTGGCGAGGGTGTCGAAACTGCCCGGATGCTCGATTTAGAGTTCGCCTGGATCGCTTGCCGGTCAGTGAAATCAAACGCGATTTTGCTGGCTAAAAATCAGGCCGCCGTTGGGATTGGCATGGGTCAGGTCAACAGACTGGATTCTTGCAGACTGGCGGTCGCACGAGCTGGCGACAGAGTCGTTGGTTCGGTCGCAGCCTCCGACGCGTTTTTCCCATTCGCCGACGGCCTTCAGGTCCTGATAGATGCAGGGGTTTCGGCAGTTGTCCAGCCGGGTGGAAGCGTTCGAGATGAGGAAGTAATTGCCGCGGCCAGTAAGGCCGGCATTAGCATGTACTTCACGGGCGAAAGACATTTTTTCCATTAGAAATAATCAAAGCGCACCACATGTTGACGAAAAAGGCCGTTTGGCCAAAATTACCTCGGAGAGAACTATGCAGCAGGCTGAATTGGGGACGATAAAAACCCTTTGGCGACTGGTCCCGTTCGCAAGACGGGCACTCTGGCGCATTGGCCTTGGCATACTGGCAGCAATCGGCGCCCACATGATTGCTCTTTCAATCCCGCAATTTTTGCAGTCACTGGTGAACTCACTGGTGGACGGCGGTCGGGGCGCATTGCTGCCGGCGGTCGGTTTGATTCTCCTGCTTGGAGTTTTAGAGGCAGCTCTAGTACTTCTCAGACGTTGGTTGGTTCTTACGCCCGGCACATTTGTTGAGGCCGACATGCGCAACACGCTGTTCGCCAAGCTTCAAGATTTGCCGGTTGCATTTCATGATCGTTGGCCATCGGGGCAGTTACTTTCCAGGGCGGTTGCCGATCTGGGTCTAATCAGGCGTTGGCTCAGCTTCGGAATTGTGCTGCTGATCGCGAACTTCATCACTCTGGTGGTTGGACTGCTGATTCTGTTCACCTACAACTTCTGGCTGGGCCTTATCTTTTCGGTTGCATCGATTCCGATTTGGCTCATTGGGTTTCGCTTTGAGCGCGGTTTTGGCTCTATTGCCAGGCTTGCTCAGGATCAGTCGGGAGACCTGGCAACAAGGGTAGAAGAATCTGTTCACGGCGTCAGGGTTCTGAAGGCCTTTGGTCGTGGTGGTTTTGCAGCTGACCAGTTTGCAACCCAGGCTTCAGAACTTAGGAGCACAGAAATTAGTAAGGCCAAGGCCGTCGCAAACATATGGCTCTACCTAATTATGATTCCGGAGTTCGCTCTTGGTCTGGCTTTATTGGCTGGGATTTGGTTTACGGCTAACGGCGAAATGACCGTTGGAACACTGGTGGCTTTTGTTGCAACTGCGATGGTACTTCGTTGGCCAACTGAGTCTCTTGGTTTCTTGCTGGGCATGACCCTCGAGGCGAAGACCGCCACCACGAGAATTTTCGAGGTGCTGGATGAGCCGGACCTAATTGCTGATCCGGTTTCTCCAAGGACGATAAAAGAACCCAAGGGTCTGCTTGAGTTTCACGATGTCCACTTTCACTACCCGGATGCTGATCCGAAGAATCGCGACTTGGTAGACGGCGTGAGTTTGCGAATAGAGCCTGGTCAGTCGGTAGCGCTTATTGGGCTTACCGGAAGCGGCAAGACAACCCTGACGGCTCTAACGACAAGGTTGTATGAGGTAACGGGCGGCTCGATAACCATCGATGGGGTTGAGATTAGGGACTTGACTCGAGACGAGCTTAGGTCGAACATCGCGATGGCCTTTGAGGACGCCACTCTTTTCTCATCCAGTGTGCGCGACAACGTGCTGCTGGGCAATAAAGATCAAAGTGAGGATGATCTAAAGCAAGCTCTCGAGATTGCTCAGGCGCAGTTTGCCTACGATTTACCGAAGGGCCTTGATACGCCAATCGGCGATGAGGGCCTAAGCCTTTCAGGGGGTCAACGTCAGCGATTGGCATTGGCAAGAGCGGTTGCGGCGAAACCTAAGATTTTGGTTTTGGATGATCCATTGTCGGCTGTGGATGTCGACACCGAGGCGATGGTCGAAGAGGCGCTTCGACATGTGCTGAAATCGACTACTGCCCTTATAGTCGCCCACCGACCTTCGACCGTGATGCTGGCCGACAAGGTCGCTTTGATGCAAGATGGCAAGATTATTGCCTTCGGTACTCACCGTGAACTTCTAGACACCAGCCCTGAATATCGCCACGTGATCACCTCTCTGGATACCGACCAGAAAGAGCGCGAGGTGAACGTATGAGTCTTTACGGCACCAATAACGAAGAAAGAACCGATCTAACCAAAACCGAATCTAGGTTCATTAGACAGCGATCCAGAAAGCTTCTGGGTTCGTTGTTGCTCCCACTCCGCGCAAGGCTTTGGATCGCCGTGGCAATGATTTTTATCTCTACCACGCTCAGGGTTGCGGGCCCGGCGCTCATAGCCTTCGCGATCGACTGGGCGCTTCCGAGGGCCATCGAAGACGACTTTTATCCGCTATGGATGCTAATCCTGCTTTATCTGGGAGCTGCAGCTTTCAGTGCACTGATGGTTTATTACTTCATGATTCTTACGGCAAAGATTGCTCAGTCCATGCTGTTTGCCTTGCGGAACAGAATGTTCATCCACACACAAAAGCTTTCAGTCGAATTCCATGAGCGCTATACCGCTGGGCGAGTAATAGCGAGGCAGACCTCGGACCTAGAGTCCATTTCTGAACTATTGTCTGGTGGCCTTGGAGAATTAGTAGTTGGAATCTTCTTCATGGTTTTCACCGCCGGCGCACTCTTGATCCTTGACCCGATCAGCTTCCTTGTCCTGATGGCCGCAGTGATTCCGCTTGCGATTGTGACTAGGTGGTTTCAGATAAACACGAACCGTGGTTTTAGAGCGCAGCGGGTTGCATCTTCAACCCTGATTCAAAACTTTGTCGAGACCATGACCGGTATCCGCGCGGTCAAGGCATTCCGCAAGGAGGGTCGCAACGAGAAGCACTTTGGTGGCTTGGTGGAAAAGTATCGGCTATTGAACGCAAAGCTTATTCAGCTCTTCGGAATCTACGATCCAGCATTGATATTGATCGGCAACGCGACCGTCGCTGCGATCTTGCTCGTGGGTGGATTCCGAGTGCTTGACGGCACTTTGGGTATCGGGGTTTTGACGGCAGCAATTCTTTACGCCAGAAGGTTTTTTGACCCGATGGAACAGATTGCAATTTTCTACAACTCTTACCAGTCGGCTTCCGCTGCTCTTGAGAAGATTTCCGGTGTGCTGCAAGAAGAGCCTTCGGTTCCAGAACCCGAGAACCCGGTTGAGCTAAAGAACATCAAGGGCGGTTTAGTTTTTGACAAGGTGAAGTTTCAGTACGACACCGGTGATGTCGTGCTGCACCCGTTCTCGTTGGATATTCCCGGCGGTCAAACAATCGCGATGGTCGGGACTACAGGCGCTGGCAAATCAACTCTTGCCAAGCTCATTTCAAGGTTCTACGACCCTAGCGAAGGTGTTGTTCGTCTCGACGATTACGACCTAAGAGACATTTCCAATGTGAATCTGCGTCAAAAGGTCGTGATGGTGACGCAGGAGGCTTATCTATTTACCGGGTCGGTGGCTCAGAACATTCAGCTAGGTCGCCCGGGCGCGTCGATGGACGATGTAGTCAAGGCAGCCAAGGCAGTAGGCGCGCATGAATTTATTCTGGAACTGCCCTACGGCTATGAGACGGATGTGAACAAACGCGGTGGCAGAGTTTCAAGCGGCCAGCGTCAACTGATCTCCTTCGCACGTGCCTTCCTGGCGGACCCTGCAGTGTTGATTCTCGATGAGGCAACTTCCTCCTTGGATATTCCCTCCGAGGCAATGGTACAACTTGGCCTAAAGACTCTGCTTGCAGGAAGGACTGCTGTCATCATCGCGCATCGACTCTCAACAGTTTCGATAGCGGATCGAGTGCTGGTAATGGAGCATGGAAAAATTATTGAGGACGGTTCACCGGAACAGCTAGTTGCCTCGGGAGGTAAATTCTCGAAGCTCTACAAATCTTGGAAAGATTCTCTGGTTTAGGGCGCATCGACTGAAACCGATAGGCTATGAATGGTCATTTAGGCCCGAATCACGCGGTTAATCAGGAGAGTAATGAACAAAATCAGTGTTGCTGGAAAAGTTGTTGAGCTAGACGGCGATGAGATGACCCGCATCATCTGGCAGGACATCAAAGACAAGCTGATTCTTCCTTACCTGGATATTGACCTCGAGTATTACGACCTGTCGGTTGAAAATCGAGATGCAACTGACGATCAGATCACCATTGATGCAGCTCACGCCATCAAGAAGTACGGCGTTGGGGTCAAGTGCGCAACGATTACTCCGGATGAGGACCGAGTGGTCGAATTCGGTTTGAAAAAAATGTGGCGTTCTCCCAACGGAACCATTCGAAACATCCTTGACGGTGTGGTTTTTCGCGAGCCTATTATCATTTCAAACGTTCCGAGGCTAGTCCCGGGTTGGACCAAGCCAATCATCATTGGTCGTCACGCACACGGTGACCAGTACAAGGCCACAGACATCAAAATACCTGGCAAGGGTTCGGTCACAATGACTTGGGCCCCAGCTGATGGCTCAGAGCCGCAGGTTTTGACGATCGCGGACTTCCCGGAAAACGGCGGAGTTGCAATGGGAATGTATAACTACATGGACTCTATTCGCGACTTTGCAAGAGCCTCCTTCAACTACGGCCTTGCTCGTAACTACCCGGTCTACATGTCCACCAAGAACACAATTTTGAAGGCCTACGACGGCGCGTTCAAGGACGCCTTCGAGGATGTCTTCAACTCCGAGTACAAAGACAGGTTTGAAAAAGCCGGCCTCACCTACGAGCACCGCCTAATCGACGACATGGTTGCGGCCTGCTTGAAGTGGGAAGGCGGATACGTTTGGGCCTGCAAGAATTATGACGGTGATGTGCAGTCAGACACCGTGGCTCAAGGCTTTGGCTCTTTGGGTCTAATGACCTCGGTGCTAACAACTCCAGATGGTCAGACAGCACTGGCCGAGGCTGCTCACGGAACCGTGACCCGTCATTACCGCCAGTGGCAGCAGGGCAACAAGACCTCGACTAACCCAATTGCCTCAATCTTTGCTTGGACAAGAGGCTTGATGCACCGAGCAAAACTGGATAACACCCCAGAGGTGGCAAAGTTTGCGCAGACTCTTGAAGATGTGATTATCGAAACGGTTGAGTCTGGAAAAATGACAAAGGACTTGGCTGCTCTGGTTGGAAAGGATCAACCTTGGCAGTCGACCGATGAGTTCATGGCATCGATTGCCGAGAACCTTCAGTCGAAAATGGCCTAAAAAACCAGGCCGCTAGCGGCTTGTGGAAAACTCCCTGCAGGAAACCGCGGGGAGTTTTAGTTTGTGTGTCATGAAACTTCGATCACTCATAGCTTTAGCTTTTTTCTCATCTTTGGCTTTTGGAGCCGTACCGGCTCAAGCCGAAGAGTGCCCAGACGGAATCTGCGTACTCGTCTTTGAATACACCGGTAGCCCAGAGTACTTTACGGTCCCCGACGGCGCCGAAAACATATCATTTGAAATCAGCGGCGCGGCTGGGGGCAGAGGCGGCATGGGCGGTCGGGTAACCGGCCAGTTCATCGATGCCCCAGCTGGGTTCTGGGTGTTTGTGGGTGGTGAGGGTGTTATTAATGCCGAGGCCCCAGGCGGATATAACGGCGGTGGCCGGGCCGGAGGATCTAGAGGTAACGAGGGCTCTGGTGGGGGAGCCAGCGATATTCGCTCTGGTGCCAACATAAACGAGCGAATCGTCGTGGCCGGTGGCGGCGGTGGCGGCGGGGGTTATGCCGGAGCTGCTGGCGGTGTCGGTGGAAATCTGGTTGCTGAAAACGGTGGCTCCGGGCAAGGTTCCGGCGGCGGCGGCGGTCGGGAAAACTCCGGTGGTTCCGGGGGTGCATCTAACGGCGGCAGCGCTTCGCAGCCAGGTGGTTTTGGAGTTGGTGGAACTGGAGGTAGTAGCTGGAACGCCGGCGGCGGCGGAGGCGGCGGCGGCTGGTTTGGCGGCGGCGGCGGCGGTGCGGACGATGATTCTTGCTGTTCTGATGCCGGCGGCGGAGGCGGCGGGTCTTCATATTCAAACACGTCTCTAGTGACTAACATCGGCCATCAAGCAGGAGTGCAGAGTTCATCTGGTCGGGTGATTATTCGCTATGAGGTTGCCTCCAAAATAACCTTATTTGCGGCCAGCCAGCAAAGTAACAACGAGGTCTTGATCAGCATGGAGGTAGAGGGCAGCTACATCCCTAAATCGACCGACCTAGAGATTGCAGATCCTGCCTGCGTCGCGGGAGAACCCGGGGTAACAGGATCAACATACGTCTTTCAAATTCTGGACTGCGTCGACTCTCGCTTTCAAGCTGCACTGGCACCTGAAGTCGCCGCTTTGCTAATTGATGACACGAGTGCTTCTCTGCAGATCGAGCTTGACTTGGCTGGCCCGGAGTTCACCTTCGATCAAGTTGTTTCTATCGATCACGACTACCTTTTTGACCTTGTTGGCGATGAGGACCACACAGGTTTGTCTTCAGATGACATTGTTGTCAGCGGATGTGACTCAACTGCGCTTCAGAACCACGAGCTAAGCCTGAACGATTGCCAGGAGGGCGATATCACAATAACTCTTGCTTCAAAAGCTGTGAGTGACTCAATGGGCAACTTGGGCCCTTCCGGACCTACTGTCCTCGAATTCTTAAGAGACACAATCGCTCCGACATCGCAATGGCTCGAGCCTGAAATCACAGAGATAGAGGGCACTTTTAATTTGGTAATCTCACTCAGACATGAAGATTCGCTGATGGACGACGCGGCTGTCGAGTTTCTGACCTCTGATATCAGTTGTCTGCCAGTTACAACATCCGCAAAAGGAGAAATAACCTTCGAATATCTTGGCTGCACGCCTGGAAGCATGAGCTGGAAATTGCCAGCATTTTCTTTGATTGACGCGGCCGGAAACTTAGGTCCAGCTAGCGACGCAGTTCTCGAACTAACACTTGTTGCCTCAGTGCCAACTCCAGTGCCAACTCCAACAGCGCCGGTGCCGGAGGTGGCTCCAAGGCAACCCGCTTTACAGATTCCGAGTCAACTAGCGCCAGAGTTGCCGGATGAGATGCAATCACCAATCGAGGCTCCTGAGTTTATAGACCCAGAGGTTGGCGAAGAAATTCTGGAGTTTATTGAAAGCGAAGAAATTCTTCCCGCTGATCAGGAATCGCCAAGCCAAGTGATTCCCAAAGCTCCGACTGAGCCAAAGCCAACGCCGGTCACTCCTGAGTCCGAGCCTGCAGAACTTGAACGAGAAGCCACGGTGACAAATGACGAAGTGGATCTACTGAATCGGACCGAAACACCTACACGGTCAGCCTATGTAGCCGAGTTGGCTTCGAGAGAACAAAAACCTGCGGCACCAGACTCTGCTGCTTGGATGTCACCCTGGTTGGTTGGCGGGGCGGTAGCCGTAGTCCTGACTTTTATTGGCTATCGGAAGATGATGGTGCGTTGACCATCCAGCAGTACTCGATGCTCGGCGAACCATCGAACTGCTTGAGTAAGCGTCTTGGACTCCACGTCCTGGCCAATCTGAACCAGGTGTGACTTGGTCGATGCGTGTTCAACTCGCGTCACATTTTGTTCAATAATAGGACCTTCATCGAGATCCTCGGTAACAAAGTGGGCGGTTGCGCCGATTAGCTTCACACCTCGAGCGTGAGCCTGGGCGTATGGGTTCGCGCCCTTAAAGCCTGGCAAAAATGAGTGGTGGATGTTTATTATCTTCCCGGCAAACTCCGCGCAGAATTCGGCGGAAAGAATCTGCATGTAACGAGCCAGAACTATAAGTTCGATGTCGTGTTCGATAATAATTTCACGCAAACGCTTTTCAAAGCCGGCCTTATCGCTGAGATTGTTAGTAGGGAGTGATTCAAAATCAATTCCAAAAAAACTGGCCAACTCGTTCAGGTCGTCAGTGTTTCCAAACACTTTAGGGATTTCGATGCCAATTTGCCCAGCGCGCTGACGATAGAGAAGGTCATTTAGACAGTGATCGGCTTTGGTCACTAGTACGACGGTGCTCATTGGCCTGTCTACATGGTCAAGCACGTACTGCATCTGAAAAGTCTCGGCGATGGCCTCAAATTGCTTCTCGAAGTCTGCCTTGGTTATGTCCGCTTCAATCTGCAGTCTCATAAAAAATCGGCCAGTGTCTTGTGAGGTGAACTGTTGACTCTCGGTAATGTTTCCAACGGCTGCCACTACGGCTCCGGAGATTGCGTGGACTATGCCGGGTCGGTCCGGGCATATAAAAGTCAGAACCCAATGTTCTTTGGCAGATTGCATTCCTCAATACTATTGGCGCCTACCATTCCGACCGAAATAACTCTGATAAAGTTGAGGCATGCTTACTCATTCAGTGAACTTTATGGCCCCGCTAAGTCAGGCCGATCCGGAAATTGCTGCGGTTTTACAGCAGGAGCTTGATCGTCAACGCCACACCTTGGAAATGATTGCGAGCGAGAACTTTGTCTCCGCTGCAATTTTAGAAACCCAAGGATCAGTCCTCACCAATAAGTACGCTGAGGGTTACCCGGGCAAACGTTACTACGGCGGTTGTGAAGCGGTAGACATCGCGGAAGATCTTGCAAGAGAGCGTGCAAAGGAATTGTTTGGCGCGGAACACGCAAACGTTCAGCCGCACTCCGGAGCCTCAGCAAATGCGGCAGTACTCATGGCACTGGCAAGTCCGGGAGATCGTATTTTGGGTCTGAGCCTTGCCCACGGCGGTCACTTGACTCACGGCATGAAGCTGAACTTCTCGGGGCGTATGTATGAGGGGCACTCGTACGAACTAGATCCAGAGACGCATCTGATTGACATGGAGACCGTTCGTCAGCGCGCAATCGAGGTAAAGCCAGCGGTTCTGATTGCGGGATGGTCCGCATACTCAAGGCACCTAGATTTTGCTGAATTCAGGGCAATCGCCGATGAGGTTGGCGCCAAGTTGTGGGTGGACATGGCTCACTTCGCAGGCCTTGTAGCTGCCGGAGTTCACCCAAGCCCAGTTCCCTACGCCGATGTGATTTCTACTACCGTTCACAAGACCCTTGGCGGCCCTCGCTCCGGTCTGATTCTTTGTAAGCAAGAGTGGGCAAAGAAGATTGACTCCGCTGTTTTCCCTGGACAGCAGGGCGGACCGTTGATGCACGTCATTGCCGGCAAGGCCGTTGCCTTTAAGGCGGCTATGCAGCCGGAGTTTCGAGAGCGTCAAGAGCGCACGATTTCGGGTGCGCGAATTATTGCGGACAGGCTTAACCAAGCCGATGTCACTGGAGCTGGAGTTTCAGTATTGACAGGCGGCACTGATGTTCACTTGGTGCTTGTTGACCTTAGAAATTCTGAGGTAGACGGTCAGATGGCCGAGAACCTTTTGCATGAGGCCGGTGTCACGGTGAACAAGAACTCGGTTCCTAATGACCCCAGGCCACCGATGGTGACCTCTGGGGTGCGCATTGGTACTGCGGCTCTAGCCACTAGAGGCTTTGGCGACGAAGAATTCGTTGAGGTTGGAGATATCATCGCTCATGCTCTGATCCCAGGTGCTGATTTACCCGCATTAAAGGCAAGAGTTAGAGTTCTGACCGAAGCCTTCCCGCTTTATGACGGTTTAGAAACTAGGTAGCTGGTTGACCGCTCTAATACTTGATGGCTTAGCGACTGCCAAGGCCATAAAGACAGAGCTTGCAACTCAGGTTGTTGGTCTGAAGGCCAGGGACATAGCCGTTGGGCTTGGAACTATCTTGGTTGGCGACGACCCGGGATCACTTTCTTATGTTTCCGGTAAACACAGGGATTGTGCTGAGATTGGAATCGAATCAATTCGAATCGACCTTCCAGCAACTGCCTCTAGAGTTGATGTCCTGGCTGCAATAAAGGACCTCAATCAAGCTAGTGAAGTGACCGGGTTTATAGTTCAGTTGCCGCTTCCGGGTGGAATCGATGCCAACGAAATGCTGGAGCTAATCGATCCTGATAAAGATGCCGATGGACTACACCCGGTGAATCTTGGCCGGTTGGTTATGAACACCGGGGGTCAAATCGGTAGTCCACTGCCCTGCACTCCAAGCGGGATCATCGAACTTCTAGAGCGCTACGAAGTTAGCCTTCGAGGGGCAGAGGTTGCAATCATCGGTAGAGGCCTGACGGTGGGCAGACCGCTGGGGCTAATGCTTACTCGCAAGGGCATTGATGCGACACCAACTTTGCTCCACAGCGCATCTAGGCACATCGAGGAAGTTATTTCGCGTTCTGATATTGTGGTGGCGGCTTTAGGAAGCCCTCACTTCATAAGACCCGAATGGATAAAGCCCGGGGCTGCGGTGTTGGATGTTGGAATTACTAGGGTTGATGGAAAGCTTGTGGGCGATGTTGACCCCGGTGTTGCCAAGGTCGCCGGTCATATCTCTCCGAATCCAGGTGGCGTTGGCCCAATGACTCGAGCAATGCTCGTTAGAAATGTTGTGCTTGCTGCCGGCTAAAAACGTGACCTAATGGCCCAAAGATCTGGAAAGACCGGATTGAAAAGTGTGCTTGCCAAATAACCCGCTCCCGAAGAGCCTCCGGATCCAATTTTGTGCCCGATAGTGCGCTCGACCATTTTGACGTGACGATACCGCCACTCTTGCAGCCCTTCATCCAAATCGACCAGGCCCTCGCCAATCATGGAAGCTTCCGGGTCATTTCGGTGGAGTTCGATTAAAACATTCTGAAGCCCCTCGTGAGGTTCCCAGGCCTCCGAGACGTCTCTAGATAGCAACTCTTTTGGTATTGCCATCCTCGAGTTGAAATAATGCAACGCCGAATCCCACAACGACATTCTTGTCATTGCAGCCTCTACTAGTGCTCGAGCTGGGGAGCCGGCAATCAGGTGCTCAGCCATCCCCATGCCGGACTTGGCATCGGCTTTTGCGCCAGCTTGATCACGTCTTCCAAACACTGCCTCGAGCTCGCGGAACTGGGCGGACTGGAATCCGCTTGCAGAGCTCAGGCGCTCTCGAAATGAATTGAACTGCAGTGGCGTCATTGTTTCCAGGATGTCCAGTTGAGAGACGCAAGTCTTCATAATGGTTCGGATTCGACCCAATAATGCCATTGAGCGGTGCGAGTTACCGTCTTGCAGGGTGACCTGGAGTGCGGCGACCTCGTGAAGGACCTGTTTGAACCAGAGCTCATAGACCTGGTGGATGGTGATGAACAACAATTCGTCGTGCTCAGGGCCGTCACTCAAGGGCTGTTGCAACGCGAGGAGCTCATCAATTTTGAGGTAAGAAATGTAGGTGACGTGCTTATTCTGTTCCACTGTTATCCATTCGCTCTGTCCGAGTGTTCAATGCCAGCTTTTCTGGCTATTTAGTTTGCGTCTAAGAGAAGGCCTGAGTCTTAGGTGACGCGGTTAGCATCTTGCTCGATGCTCATGTAATTTCCGCTTTCGACCAAGTCTCGCAATCGCGAAAACCCCTCGAATACCTCCGTATAGCTTGTTGCGAGGGGGGAAATGGCCACCCGAATCGCGTTGGGTTCTCGATAATCGGGTATTACCTTCGAAATCTTCCGCATCGCGTATGCGATTTGCCTTGCATCTGGGTGAGTCAAGATTATGTGGCCACCCCTTAGTGCAGCCTGAGAAGGGGAGGCAACCTCAAATCCAAGTGGCTCCAGCCATTGCTTGAACAAATCCATCATCAGCTCCGTGCCTCTGGCAGCCTTCTGTTCAATAAGTGCGATACCGGCACGTTCGATCATCTCGTAGGCAACCTCAACTGCTCTGATGCCGATGATTGAGGGGCTGGCAATCTGGTAGCGCCGTATGGTGTCTGCAGGCTCAAAATCCGGCCCCATTTCAAACTGCATTTCTTGCGCGAACCAGCCCTGAATTGGAACCCGAAGCTCTGTTTGAATCGATTTTGAGACAAAAAGCCAAGCCGGTGATCCGGGTCCAGAATTGCCATATTTGTAGGTGCACCCAACCGCTAGGTCAACGCCATTTTTCTCAAAATCTAGCTGGATAGAACCAGCGGCGTGAGAGCAATCCCAGACCACAAGCCCTCCGTGTTGGCGGACTAAATCGGTGATTGCTTTGAGGTCCTGCCTTGCTCCGGATCGATAGTTGATTGCCTGAAGTGTCACCATCGCGACGTCGTCGTTCAGGTGTTTAGCAAGCTCGGAGGCAGTTACCCTTTCAAACTCGGACTCGATTTCTACGGCACCAGGCCCACCGGAGCCGTCGGTATCAAGCGTTACCAGGTTGAGCCCCATTGATTCGGCGATGCCAGCAAGAATGTATCTGTCGGTGGGGAAGTTGGATGAATCGATAATGACTGTCTTGCGCCCCGGCCTGGCCTTTATTGCAGCGACGCAAAGTTGGTAGAAATTAACGCTGGTGGTATCACACACCAGGGTTTGACCTTCGCCTGCCCCGAGCACAGCGCGGGCCAGAAGGTCTCCTGCGGGCTGAGCCTGGTCTATCCAGTGTGACCAACCGTCTACTAACTCCGGCCCCCACTCATTGGTCAAAAACTTATTTACTTCTTCGATTGTGCGCTTTGGCAGCCTGCCCAATGAGTTGCCATCTAGGTAGCAAACCTCAGAGTCCGAAATCACAAACTCGTCGCGAAAGTGTGCCAATGGATCGTTGGTGTCAAGAAGTGAGACTTGTTCGGCAGTTATCTGATTATGAGCGGTCATGCCCCATACTCTATTGCTAAACCAGCAGTTGGTGCTTTGCTAGGTCCGTGTAGAGAGGGGTGGACTTCACGAGCTCGGAATGGGTTCCAACCCCAACAATTTCTCCATGTTCCAGAACAATAATCTGGTCTGAATCCACCACGGTGGAAAGCCTGTGAGCAATTATCAAGAGCGTGCGGTCATGCGCTACGGCGTCAATGGCCTCGCGCATGCGCTGCTCATTCGGGCCGTCCAGAGCACTGGTTGACTCATCTAGCAGAAGGATTTCGGGAGAGGCCAGCAACGCTCTGGCAATAGCCAAGCGCTGTCGCTCACCACCCGAGAGCATGATGCCATCTTCACCGACTTCGGCTGCCAGGCCTTTGGTGTCGCGCTTCAGGACCTCTGCGAGGTTCACCTGCTTCAGCACGCTTTCTAACTCGTCATCAGTTGCGTCAGCTTTGCCCAGCAACAGGTTGTCCTTTAGCGATCCAGCTAACACTGGAGCGTCCTGCTCAACATAGCCAAGTTGCTGCCGAAGTGAGTCTCTTGAAAATTCAGTTACCGGCTGACCGTCGAGCAGAATTTGTCCACTTGTTGGCTCGTAGAACCGCTCGATCAGTGAGAAAACCGTAGATTTGCCAGCACCGGATGGCCCCACCAGCGCAACTCTTGAACCGCGAGCAATTTTCAGATTCAGCTTTTTCAATATCGGCTGAGGCTCTTCGCCTTCCTCGGTCGCGTAGTGGAACTCAACTTCCTTGAATTCAATGGCGGTTTTGTTGGTGCCTTTTCTGGGTAGCTTGTCGCCACCAGGCTCTTCTTCATCAAGATCCATGATCTCCTTGATTCGGGCCAGCGCACCCAAGGCACCCATCACTGATGTGTAGGCTCCAAAGGCCGAGATAAGTGGACCGATCATGAAAAACAGCAGGATTACAAAGGTAACTAGTGAGGCGATGGTTGTTGCGCCAGTTGCAACCCTCAGGCCACCTAGCCCCAGCACAATTATGAACGCTGAGTTGAAGGCAACCTGTGCAATAGGGGAGACGATGGCTGAAAGTCTTGCGATGCTGAGGCCCTGGTCGTATGCGGCCTCAGCGTCCTTATGGATTTCCTCAGTTTCGCGAGCCTCGGCCCGGGAAGCTTTTATGGTTCGGATCGCACTTAGCGCTCGTTCAACTGCAGCGCTCATCTCACCAACTCGCATCTGCGCCTTGGTCGTTGCAGAGCGGATTCGCCTACCGGTAAGCGCAATCGCTCCAACTGCAGCGAAGACAACAAGCAGCGTTGTTCCAAGAAGCAGCGGGTCAATAAAGGCCATCACGATGATTGCGCCAGCAAACTGGAGCAGTCCTCCGAGAGCATCAACTAGACCTTGAGTCAACACGGCCTTCAGCAGCGTTGAATCCGATCCGACTCGAGAAACAAGGTCACCGATTCGACGGCGATCATACTGCCAAATTGGAAGCCTCAGCATTCTGGCAACCAGCGCTTTTCTCGTGGTAAGAACCACACCCTCACCGGTCTTGTAGAGCAGGTAGTACTGGAAAGCATTTACCAGCGCCGAAGTGATTACCAAGCCCACAATCACCGCGGCAAGAAGGGTGGTATCCAGATTTTCTTGCACGGCTGTGATTAGTTGTCCGATCAAAAGTGGTTGGCCCAGGGCTAACAGTGAACCGATAATCGACAGCACCAGTGCCAAAATCAAAGTTTTCTTGTGTTCTGCAAGATAGGGCAGCAGGTCTTTCAGCTTTGCCCTTGGGCCGCGATACTCACGGCTCTTTGGGTTCTGAGTTGGATCTTGGTAGTACTCGCTCACTGCTTTATCAACCTAACTTCTTATGGAAGCCATCCCCAAAGACCTGTTCATTGATCAGAAAGTTTATTTCTTGAAATGAAAGGGCTCTTGTGTAGGCGGTATTTATTGAGAACCTTTCATAATCTAGGTCCTGGAGAGCTGATTTTATGCTTTTATCCAAAACTCTCAGGAACATCAAAGTGGTATTTGGCTGCCGTGGAAAGTCATCCATCACAGTTCCACACCCGTACCCAAAAACTCTTATTGCTAGATCCGCCATATCTGGAGAAGATTTCTGGATAAAGCCGTTGTCAGGAACGGCTATCACCGGGCGCAGCTCTAGGCGCTTTTCCCAGATCTGGAAGCATGTTCTAAGGTCGTTTTGCTTGGCGATTTTTGCTCCGAGAGCATTCTCGTATTGAACGGCAACGTCAACATCTAGAACTAGATGGAATCTTTTATCTAACCTGTTTTGGACCGACCACTTGCGCCAAGATCGAGGCACCAAAAAAGCAATGTGGCTTGAGAATTTGGCAGCTCGATTGAAAAACGGCACGGAGAGAGCGTTATTTCTGCCAAACGGCGGATTTGAAATGGTCAGTAGATCCGTGTCCATTGTTTTCCACTCGAGAAAGTCAGCCTGGATCACGCCTGGGTGCATCGGGTACTTATCGACCGAAGTTACCGCCTTAATGCCTGCCATATTGAGAGCCTCAATAAAACTGCCGGTGCCACCGGCCGGCTCAAGAAAGGACTTTTCGGTCGCGCGCGGGATTGCTTTTAGGGTCAGCTTCACGAGTTCTTCTGCAAGGCTTTTTGGGGTGTAGTACTGCTCAGTTCCGCTAACCCTGCGGTTGCCAAGCTTTTTAGTCATTTACTAAAGATACAAGTGCCATAGCCAAAGTCCTGTGTTGGGGCTGTACTCCAGATGAGATTTAGGGCCTCAGAAATTTCAAAGATCCCTAAACTCAAGCCGCAACCAGCAGCATATTAACTAGTTGCCACTAGCCGGCCATTAGGGCCGACATGTCAAGTGCGGCCTGAACGGCCTCCGCACCCTTGTCTTCCTTGGACCCCTCGAGGCCAGATCGATCCAGCGCTTCTTGCCAATTGTTTACGGTGAGAAGGCCAAACCCGATGGGTTTATTGCAATCTAATTGAACTCGAGTCAGACCTTCAGTTGCAGAAGAGCAAATGTAATCGAAGTGTGGGGTCCCGCCTTGAATCACAACTCCCAGCGCAATAACAAGATCCGCGCCTTGGTCGAAGGCCCATTTTGCAGCGAGCGGAAGCTCAAACGCTCCTGGAACCATTATTAGCTGAACATTGACGGCACCAGATTGTTCAAGTTCCTTTTGGGCGCCGGCAATAAGGCCATTCACAATCTCAGGGTGCCAAGAGGTTGCAACAATGACGACGTTTTTGCCGACTGCTAAAACCTTTAGGTTTGGTGCTCCGCTACCGCTCACTTGTCCAGATTAGCGGGTAACTCATGTCCCATGCGCTCGCGCTTAGCGGCTAGATACCCGAGGTTCTGTTCTACTACGCCAACAATCAGGGGAACTGTCTCGGTGACAGCTATGTCAGCGTTCTCCAGAGACTCTCGCTTTTCAGGATTATTTGTCAGCAAGCGAACGCTTTCGATGCCCAAGTCTTGCAAAATAGCAATCGCTGCTCCGTACTCGCGCGCTTCGCTTGGGAGTCCAAGCGCGAGGTTCGCATCCACTGTGTCCAAGCCTTGTTCTTGCAACGCATAAGCCTTTAGCTTGTTAAGTAGCCCAATACCTCGGCCCTCTTGGCCACGCAGGTAAATAACTACTCCGCCTTTTGGGTCAGCGGCAATGGCATCCATTGCAGCATCTAGTTGTGGGCCACATTCACATTTCAGCGACCCGAAGGCCTCTCCCGTGATGCACTCTGAGTGCAGGCGGACAAGAACATTCTTTCCAGTTGGGTTGCCCGCGATGATGGCGACATGATCGGCAGTGGTCTGCACGTCGTAATAGCCTCGGACGCGGAAGTCACCGTGCGTGGTAGGCAAGTTGGCCTCGGCATCGAAACGAATCCTGTTATTGCTGGGATTCATCTTCGGGGAGAGCTTAGCCAAGTGATCCTTCAGATTAGAAATGCTAGTCATAGGTAACCCAAACCTTACGGAGGTCTGAAATAATTCCTCGCGCCGCATCATGGTTCCGTCGTCGTTGACCATCTCGGCCATCATTGCGACCGGCTCAAGTCCCGCCAGTTTCATGAGATCAACCGCTGCTTCGGTGTGACCGGCTCTTTCTAGCACACCACCGTCCTTCGCTCGCAGCGGAAGAACGTGACCTGGGCGCATTAGCGAAAGGGGCCCAGAGTTCCGGTCAGCCAGAACTCTGGCCGTCAGACCTCTGTCTGCGGCCGAGATACCGGTTGTCGCGCGGTCGGTAGCATCGACGCTTACCGTGTAGGCGGTGCGGTGGGGGTCTTGGGTTTTTACCCACATCAATGGCAAGTCAAGTTCGTTGGCTCGCTGCTCAGTCATAGGAGCACAGATATATCCTGAGGTGTAGCGGATCATCCATGCCATCCACTCGGTAGTTGCAAACTCAGCAGCGATTATTGCGTCGCCCTCGTCTTCTCGGTCTGCAGCGTCAGTGACCAAAACCGGCTTGCCGGCCCTAAGGGCAGCAAGAACCTCTTCAATACTTGATTCAATAATTTCCATTTACTTGAACTCCATGAGTCTCTCGATGTGCTTTGCCATCACATCAACCTCAACGTTGACCTTTGATCCGGGCTTTTTGGAACCCAGGGTTGTCACCTGTAAGGTCTCAGGAATAAGGGAAAGCCCAATTACGTCGTCGGATATTTCATTGACGGTGAGCGAGATGCCGTCAAAGGTGATTGACCCCTTCATCACCACGTAGCGCAAGAGCTCGCGCGGGATCCTGATTCTTACCCAATCCCAGTTCTCACTGGTCTCGCGCGAGACAAACTCTCCGACACCATCGATGTGCCCTTGGACGACGTGCCCGCCGTAACGAGTTTGCGCGTTCATTGCACGCTCCAGGTTTATTGGGTCACCAACTACCACCTCCATGAGGCTGGTTAGCTTGATGGTTTCCATCATGACGTCTGCGGTGAAGCCATTCTCGTCAATCTCGATAGCGGTTAGGCAAGTGCCCGAGCAGGAGATCGAATCTCCTCGCTTCAGGTCTTCCAGCACCATTTTGCCCTTTATCGTTAAACGCAATGCATCTGACTGCCTGGTAATTCCAGTTACGGTTCCAAGTTCTTCAATGATTCCGGTGAACATTAGGCGCTCCTCGCTCTGATGAATATGTCGTTTCCAAGTTGTTTGGTTTCCAGCACTTGAAGTCGTGCTGCGTCTTCGATGCTGGTAATTCCTATTTGGCCAAGTGCCATGTTTGGGCCACCGAGAAGCTTGGGAGCTAGGTAAACAATGAATTCATCCACCAATTTGGCTGCAACAAATGCGCTCGCAAGCTTCGGTCCACCTTCAACAAAAACGTGCTTTATGCCCTGCGCCCAAATTTGCTGCAGGGCGTCGTGCAGGTCGCGCGTTTGGATTTGAATTGTTTTTGCCTTGTCACTAAAGAGACGCAAAGTATTTGGAATTGCCGATTCGCCCAAAACTATCCGGATTGGTTGATCTTCAAAATAACTACCGTCTGGCCTCCTGGCCGTCAGTTCAGGGTCATCGGCAATGGCGGTGCCGGTTCCCACCAAAATGCTATCCGCGCTTGCACGCCTCGAATGAGTATCTGCCCTTGATTCAGGGCCGCTAATCCATTGGCTAGTGCCATCAGAGGCCGCACTGCGGCCATCTAACGAGCTAGCCCACTTTAGGGTCACAAATGGTCTGCTAAGTCTTTTAGAGACTAGCCAGACCCGATTTTGCTCCTCGGCTTGCTGAAGGAGGACGCCGGGTATTACCTCGATACCAGCATCCTTCAGAGTTTGAGATCCTTGGCTTGACTGATTCCCGGGATCAGCAGATGCGAACACGACACGACTGATTCCAGCCTCAACAAGGGCCCAGGCGCAGGGTCCAGTCTTACCAACATGGTTGCACGGCTCTAGCGTCACGACTGCGGTGTGATTTTCAAGAGAAGAATTCGTAAAATTCTGGGCAAATTGCTTGAGGGCCATAACCTCGGCGTGGTCGCTGCCGGTACCTGTATGCCAGCCCTCACTCACAACGTCGCCAGTCGGATCCAAAATTACCGCGCCAACCTGAGGGTTTATTCCAACAGCTGGCCCGTTTAGAGAGATCTCGAGAGCGCGGCGCATCGCGGATTCGTATTGCTCTGCGCTTGGCATCTTTCCCTTTCGATTCTGACAACACAGAACCGCGGGAACGGAAAAATAAGAGGGCGCAAATAGCGCCCTAGTTCTTCTCTCATCCGGACTTTAACCGTCGGTCTTGGATTTCCACCAAGTCAACCGCCTGGAGTATCATCGCCGGCTGCGATGTTTCCAGTCGGGTCGCGGACTATAACCGCCGGTTCAGATTTTCACTGACCCCGAAGAACTGTGCTTACTTGAAACAATACTCTTTTGAGCTGAGAAATTCCTCAGACCGGAGTTACCAGCCCAAGGTTTTGATAGACGGCCTTGAGGGTTTTTTCCGCAGTCTCGTTGGCGCTAGCCGCCCCTTTGGCAAGCAGACGATCTAATTCAGCCGGATCCTCGAGAAGTTCATTGGCTCTAGTTCGGATTGGCTCCAGTGCTGCAACTACTACTTCGGCCACTTCAGTCTTGAGTGTTCCGTAGCCACTGCCAGAAAGGCCTGCTTCTAATTTGGCGACCGGCTCTCCGGTGAGTGCAGAATAAATACCGAGAAGGTTAGAAATTCCCGGCTTGTTTTCTGGGTCAAACCGGATGTCTCCATCGGTGTCGGTGACTGCAGATTTTATTTTTTTTGTTATTTGCGCAGGCTCGTCCATGAGGTTTATCAATCCCTTGGGGTCATGAGCTGACTTTGACATCTTCGCTGTCGGAACCTGAAGGTCGTAAATTTTGGCGGTTTCTTTTAAGATTTCCGCTTTTGGAATGGTGAAGGTCTCGCCGTATCTTGCATTAAACCGCATCGCCAAATCGCGGGTAAGTTCGAGGTGTTGACGCTGGTCTTCGCCGACAGGGACGGCGGTTGGTTGATAAAGCAAAATGTCAGCCGCTTGCAAGATTGGGTATGTGAATAAACCGACGGATGAATTGTCTGCTCCACCTTTTTGGCTCTTGTCTTTGAACTGTGTCATTCTCGAGGCTTCGCCGAAACCGGTAATGCAGTTCAGCACCCAGGCTAGTTGAGCGTGAGCAGGGACATGAGACTGCACAAACAAAGCACTCTTGGCTGGGTCCAATCCGGCGGCCAGATACTGAGCCGCTGTCCGACGGGTGTTTTCGCGGAGCAGGTTCGGATCCTGCGGAACCGTGATCGCGTGCAGGTCAACAATTACGTAGTAGGCGTTAAACTGATCTTGCATCGCCACCCACTGGGTAAGAGCACCCAGATAGTTTCCAAGGTGAAGGCTTGCCGCCGATGGTTGCATTCCTGAGAGCAGGTTTGGTTTAGTCATCTTCTGTTCCTACAGTTCGTACTCAACGACGACCGGAGAGTGGTCGCTCCACCTGGTGTCATAGCTCGGTGCTCGATCTACCTGATAAGTCTGGCTCAGTTTTGCCAATGCTGGGGTGGCAAGCTGGTAATCAATTCGCCAACCAGCATCAGTGTCGAAAGCTTTACCTCGATAGGACCACCAGGTATAGGGGCCAGGTTGGTCTGGGTGGCTGGTTCTTCCCACATCCACCCAGCCCATTTTTTGGAAGCCATCGAAATACACACGCTCTTCCCGCAGGAAGCCGGAGTTTTTCAGATTGCCCTTCCAATTTTTTATATCTAGTTCGGTGTGGCCAACGTTTAGGTCTCCAACGACGACCGCATGTTGACCCGAGTCCATCAGCTCCTGCATGCGAATCGTCATGGCATCCAAGAACTTATATTTCTCAACTTGCTTGGGGGTGTCTACTTCGCCGGAGTGAACGTAACAACTGATTACAGTTACTTTTTGGTTACCAACCTCGATCTCGGCCTCTAGCCAGCGTCCAGCAGAATCAAAGCCATCCGGCCCAAGCTTTGTCGAGGAGGACAGGACCTTGTTCTTGGAGAGTACTGCAACTCCCGCCCGGCCCTTGGCGGTGGCGAGGTCATCAAAAATGTTCCAGCCCTCTTTGACCGCCAGCGGGCCATCGGTAGCAAGCTCTATCAGATCTTCGGTTGGGGCTCGAACCTCCTGGAGACAAAGCACGTCGGGGTTAGATTCCTGAACCCATTCGCCCATGTTTTTCCGCGCTGCGGCTCGGACTCCATTTACGTTTACGCTTGCAATTTTTAGCATCTACACCAATCTAGGAGCTAGATAAGCGCGTAGAGATCTTCACCGCGCACTTCAATCGTTATTTTGCCCAGAGCACTTCTTGCCGGACCGGACTGAGGTTCGCCACTGCCGGTGTCAAATCTTGCGCCGTGGCAACCACAAACTATTTGATCTTCGCGAACGCCGGTGACGATGCACCCGGCGTGAGTGCAGGTCGCGTTGAAGGCGCGGAAAGTTTCGAGAGTTGGGCGCGTAACCAAGATGGTGAGCGCATCGCTTATTTTGTACTTCATCCCGGATCCGACTATCACGTCACTGGCTTTGCCAAGGAGCTGCTCGGTTGCCGGAGGCGCACTGGTTTCATCAACTGTGGCGCTAGGGAGAGTGGTTTTTACTGGCTGGGCTTCAGAGGCGCAGGCAGCAAGGGTAAAGGCGGCAGATGTTGCGACAATCCCGGTAAGGGCAGTTCGTCTATTTACGGTCATTGCATTTTCAACAAATAAAGTGTCTAAGCTCTTCCGCGCAAGATGGCCTGTTTCACCTCAGCTATAGCCTTGGTGACTTCAATCCCTCTCGGGCACGCTTCGGTGCAGTTGAAGGTAGTGCGGCAGCGCCACACACCTTCTTTATCGTTCAGGATGTCTAAACGTAGCTCTGCGTTTTCGTCTCTGGAGTCAAAGATGAATCGGTGAGCGTTCACGATTGCGGCTGGGCCGAAGTACTGACCATCGGTCCAGAACACAGGACAGCTACTTGTGCAAGCGGCACAAAGGATGCACTTGGTTGTGTCGTCGTAACGCGCACGATCTTCTGGAGACTGGAGGCGCTCCTTCTTAGGCTTATCGGTGGCAACCAAGAATGGGTTGATCTCCAGGTACGCCTTGTAGAAAGGCGTCATGTCAACAATTAGGTCCTTCTCTACCGGTAGGCCCTTGATTGGCTCCACGTAGATCGGCTTAGAGATGTCAAGGTCCTTGATAAGAGTCTTGCAGGCAAGTCGGTTTCTACCGTTGATACGCATTGCATCGGAGCCGCAAACACCGTGTGCGCAAGAGCGACGGAAGGTCAGTGAGCCATCTTGCTCCCACTTGATTTTGTGAAGCGCGTCTAGGACCCGGTCGGTTCCATACATTTCAACGTCAAAATCCTCCCACTTCGGTTCTGTGTCGTTCTCTGGGTCGAATCTTCTGACGATAAGTGTGACCGTGAAGGACTCAATCGTTGGAACGGATAGTTCAGCCATTAGTACTTGCGCTCCATAGGTTGGTAGTTAGTCACAACAACGGGCTTCCAGCCAATTCTCATGTTTGTCCCGGTGTTCTTTTCGATTTTTTCCTGCTTGTAGACCATGGAGTGAACCATGAATTTCTTGTCATCTCGCTCTGTGTAGTCCTCGCGCAGGTGTGCACCGCGTGATTCCCGGCGCTCGCGGCAAGCAATTACAGTTACTTCGGCAAGATCCAGCAGGAAGCCTAATTCAATTGCTTCCAGTAGATCAGTGTTGAAGCGCTTGCCTTGGTCCTGAATAGAAATATTTTCGTAGCGCTTGCGCAGTTCCGCGACTTTTTCCAAAGCTTCGTTCAAGGTTTCTTCGGTTCTAAAGACCTGAGCGTTCTTGTCCATGGTTTCCTGTAGCTCTTTGCGAAGCTGAGCAATTTTCTCCTTGCCCTTGGCTTTGCGCACCTTGGCGATCATCGCAATCACATCATCGGCTGCGTTTTCCGGCATCGGCACCTGAGTTGCGGTTCTCGCATACTCGACTGAATACTGTCCGGCGCGCTTCCCGAACACATTGATGTCTAACAGAGAGTTGGTGCCCAGGCGGTTTGCGCCGTGTACTGAAACACAAGCGCACTCACCGGCCGCGTAGAGACCTGGAATAACAGTGTCGTTATCCGAGAGCACTTCTGCCTTGATATTTGTTGGGATGCCGCCCATTGCATAGTGAGCGGTTGGGAAAACAGGTATCTGTTCGGTGTAAGGCTCAACCCCAAGATAGGTTCTTGCAAACTCTGTGATGTCCGGAAGCTTTGCGTCGATGACCGCAGGCTCAAGGTGAGTCAGGTCAAGGAAAACATAATCCTTATTCGGTCCGCCACCGCGGCCCTCACGAACCTCGTTTGCCATTGCCCTTGCAACCATGTCTCTTGGAGCAAGGTCTTTAATGGTCGGGGCGTAGCGCTCCATAAATCTTTCGCCGGAGGAGTTCCTGAGAATTCCGCCTTCGCCGCGAGCGGCCTCGGAGAGCAAGATGCCAAGTCCGGCAAGGCCGGTCGGGTGGAACTGGTAAAACTCCATGTCCTCCAGTGGGATACCTCTTCTAAAGGCAATCGCCACTCCGTCGCCGGTCAGGGTGTGTGCGTTCGAAGTGGTTTTGTAGATTTTCCCAAATCCACCGGTTGCAAAAATGATCGACTTTGCCTGGAAAACGTGAATGTCCCCGGTGGCAAGCTCATAAGCAACGACTCCCGCTGGCTTGCCGTCGTTCATCACTAAATCCAGAACGTAGAACTCGTTGAAAAAATTGATTCCGAGCTTGACGCAGTTCTGGTACAAAGTCTGCAGAATCATGTGGCCGGTGCGGTCAGCTGCGTAACAGCTGCGCCTAACCGGTGCCTTGCCGTGGTCCCTGGTGTGACCACCGAAGCGGCGCTGGTCAATCTTGCCGTCTGGGGTCCTATTAAAGGGCAGCCCCATGTTCTCTAAGTCAATTACTGCCTGAACCGATTCTTTTGCCAAGATTTCGGCTGCGTCCTGGTCAACTAAGTAGTCCCCACCTTTAACTGTGTCGAATGTGTGCCACTCCCAGTTGTCTTCCTCGACGTTTGCAAGTGCTGCGGCCATTCCGCCCTGGGCGGCTCCGGTGTGGCTTCTAGTTGGGAATAGTTTGGAAACGACACCTACCTTTAGGTCCGTCCCAGCCTCGATTGCAGCTCGCATGCCGGCACCTCCGGCACCAACGATCAGCACGTCAAACGAGTGATATGTGATGTTGTCGTCTACCGATACTTGTTCCGCCAATTTATTTCCCTTACTTACTGCGCTGGGCAGAATGAGGCCAACAGCTCAGCAGATGCGCCAGCTGGACATGGGTCGAATGTGAAAATTACTAGAGTTCCCAGCAAAATCAGAAGCGCACACACGGCCCACAATGTTGTCGTGAGAGCTCTACGTACCTTGACCTGGCCGGCGTAGTCGTTGACAATAGTTCTCATTCCGTTGGTTCCGTGAATCAGAGCGAGCCAAAGCATCGCTAGATCCCAAACCTGCCAGAAGGGGTCCGCCCACTTGCCAGCCACAAATGCAAAGTCGATAGCTTTGATGCCATCGCCAAGAACAAGGTTCACCACAAGGTGGGTGAAAATAAGAACGATTAGTAAAGGACCGCTAACACGCATGAACAGCCAGCCGTACTTCTCCCAGTTAGCTTGCTTGCGAGTCCGAGGACGATTTGGTACTTCGATAGTTACGCTCATCATCAACCCCCTAGTGTCCGAATACTCGTGCAAGATGCATCGGAGTGAACCCTGCAACAGCGATGACAGTCACCGCAATCACAATCCAGAACATCGCGCTTTGATATTTCGTTCCCTTCGACCAGAAGTCAATCGCGATTACGCGAAGACCATTCAGGCCGTGAAACAAGATTGCCCCCACCAGGCCAAGCTCTGCTAGCCCGACCACCGGGGTTTTGTAGGACTCGATGACTATGTTGTAGGCCTCAGGGCTCACTCGAACGAGGGCGGTGTCCAAAACGTGGACCAGTAAAAAGAAAAAGATACCGACACCGCTGATGCGGTGCAGTACCCAGGACCACATACCAACTTTGCCTCGGTACAGGGTTCCTGCCGGCTTTATTGCCAAGCTAGCCTCCATGGATAGAACAGAATGATTTTTTAAGTCTAACCCAGTAAAAGCCAACCTTTTGAATCTAGGCGAATAACACCTAGAGTGATTTCGTGAATAAAAAAACAACCGCTGGCCATGACAATTTTTTCGCAATAATTCCGGCCGGTGGCGTGGGTTCAAGGCTTTGGCCACTATCCAGAGCCAGTGCTCCAAAGTTCCTGCACGACCTGACCGGTTCCGGGCAAACGTTGCTACAAGACACCTGGGATCGCCTATCGCCCTTGGTGGGCGATCGGATGATGGTTGTGACCGGCGATGTGCATGCCACGACGGTTGCAAAGCACCTGCCTCATTTAGACCAAGCAAATCTAATTCTTGAACCCTCACCAAAGGACTCGACCGCAGCTATCGCTCTGGCAGCTGCCGTGCTTTATAAAAGAAATCCGGCAGTAATAGTCGGCTCTTTCGCCGCAGACCATGTAATCAGAGATAATGAAAAGCTTTTGAAGGCAATCGAAGCCTCAATTGAAATAGCCGCCACTGGGAAGATCGTCACCATCGGCATCGTTCCTACTGAAGCATCGGTGGCTTTTGGGTATATCAAAAAAGGTTCTCCAATTTCGGGCACTGAAGGATTTGAGGTGGCTGACTTCATTGAAAAGCCGAACATAAAAAAAGCCGGAAAATTTGTGGCCTCAAAAAAGTACCTTTGGAACGCCGGAATGTTTATTGCTCCGGCAAAGCTGCTGTTAGAAGTACTTGCAAAGACGCAACCGAAAATCCACGCAGGCGTCATGGAGCTAGCTGAGCATTGGGACACCGAGAATCGAGCCGCGAAGTTGCATTCAATCTGGCCAGGACTCGACAAGATTGCAATCGACTACGCGATCGCTGAGCCAGCAGCAAAGCTGGGCTTGGTGGCCGTAGTGCCTGGCAATTTCGAATGGCATGACGTTGGAGACTTTGCGGCAATCGCGGAACTGCAGTCGCAGGGCAAAAGCAACAACCTGGCGGTGCTGGGCTCCGCGAAGGTCCTGTCCGATTCGTCGTCAGGAATATTAGTCAGTGACACCAACCGACTGGTTGCGCTGATTGGACTTGAGGACATCATCGTGGTGGACACAGCGGACGCACTGCTTATCACCACAAAGGCCCACGCTCAAAAGGTCAAAGCTATGGTTGAGGCGCTCAAGCAAACCGGCCACTCTGACCTGCTTTAGGCAAACATCTCAATAATGTAAAGCTTGAGAATATCGGTTTCAGCCACGATTTGTGGCGGTAGAGTGTTGCTTAAATAGGTGCGACGCGCGCCTTCACTTAATTCAGGAGGAACCTTGAAGCTAAATAATGCATCCGCTGCTTTCGCTCTAATGGGCGTATCAGCACTAGTGCTGTCAGGCTGTGCTGCCGCCCCAGAGGCCGAGCCAACCGAGACAGTCGCCGCTACCGCAACCGAAGAAGCAGCACCAGCCATTGACTACTTGGCATGTGCAGTTTCTGACGAAGGTAGCTGGAACGACAAGTCATTCAACGAGTCGGTATACGACGGCCTAGAAAAAGCTGTAGCAGACCTTGGAGCACAGATTGCCGACGCTGAGTCAATCTCCGCCGAAGACTTTGCCCCTAACTTGCAGGCAATGGTTGACGCGAACTGCGACATTACATTCGCAGTGGGCTTTAACTTGGTGGCCGATGCTAACGCAATCGCAGCTGCTAACCCAACCATGAGCTTCGTAACCATCGATGGATGGTCAGAGGGCAACGCAAACCTAAAGCCAGTTGTTTACAACATGGCTGAGTCTTCTTACCTTGCAGGATATGCAGCAGCTGCATATTCGACAACCAAGGTTGTTGGAACTTACGGTGGAGTTCAGATCCCAGCAGTTACTGACTTCATGGACGGTTTCTACTACGGCGCAATGGCCTGGGCTAACGAAAACGGTGTCCCTGTGACCGTTGTTGGCTGGGACCCAATGGCCCAAACCGGTCAGTTCATCGGTGACTTCGTTCCAAACTCTGGAACCTCAAAGTCAATTGCTGCCGCTCTTATCAACGAAGGTGCTGACGTATTGTTCCCAGTTGGTGGCGACCAGTTCGGTGCTTCATCCGAAGCAATCAAGGAAGCCGGCATCGATGGCGTCATGATTGGTGTTGACAAGGACGTAGCACTTACCAGCCCGGAGTACGCACCATTCGTGCTTACTTCAGCTGAGAAGCGCATGACCAACGCCGTATACGACATCATTGCTGAGCTTTCAGCTGGTGGAGCATTCGACGGTGAGGCATACGTTGGAACACTTGCGAACGGCGGAACTGGCCTAAGCCCGTTCTACGACTTCGACTCCAAGCTTTCTGACGAACTAAAGGCTCGACTAGTTGAGATTGAAGCCGGAATCAACTCCGGTGAAATTGATCCAAAGAGCTAGTTAAAAAAGCAAAAAGGCCGTGGGGTAAATCCCACGGCCTTTTTGCTTTTAGTTTTTGACATAAAGTAATTGCACAAAGGGGTGTCTTTTGAAACTTGAACTACGCGGAATCACGAAGCGCTTTGGCGCAGTCACTGCGAACGAAGATATTGACCTAGTTATTGAACCCGGTGAGATTCATGCTCTGCTGGGCGAAAATGGCGCTGGCAAGTCCACGTTGATGAACGTTCTCTACGGTCTCTACTCCGCCGATGAGGGACATATTGAAATCGACGGCGTCAAGCAGAACTTCTCCGGACCAGGCGACGCGATGGCGGCCGGAATCGGAATGGTGCATCAGCACTTCATGCTTATTCCCGTCTTTACTGTTGCAGAGAACGTTGCCCTCGGCCACGAGCCGACTAAAGCCCTTGGGGTAATTGACATAGCTGAAGCAAAAAAACAAGTTTTAGAGATTTCTGAGCGCTTTGGGTTCAACATTGACCCGGACGCTCTAATCGAGGACCTTCCGGTAGGGGCCCAGCAGCGAGTCGAAATTATCAAGGCGCTTTCAAGAGACGCCAAGATCCTCGTGCTGGACGAGCCAACTGCAGTACTTACTCCTCAAGAGACCGACGAGCTCATGGAGATCATGCGCCAACTCGCCAAAAGCGGCACCTCTATCGTTTTTATCACCCACAAGCTTCGTGAAGTAAAGGCAGTGGCTGACCGAATCACTGTTATTCGGCTCGGCAAAGTTGTGGGATCGGCCAAGCCCGATGCTGAAACCTCGGAACTTGCATCGCTGATGGTCGGTCGCGAAGTGATGCTGACTGTCAACAAGAAGCCAGCAGTACTGGGAGATGTGGTTTTAGATGCCGAGCACTTAACCGTCCTAGATGATCGCTCTCAAAAGGCAGTAAATGATGTGAGCTTCGAGGTTCGAGGCGGAGAGATTTTGGCCCTTGCCGGAGTGCAGGGCAACGGCCAAACCGAACTAGCCGAATTCTTACTTGGGCTGAGGAAGGCCCTGGGGTCAAAAGCCAAAGTGAACCTAAACGGCAAGGAAATAACAAACAAGTCAGTGCGCGAGGTTCTGGAGAGTGGCGTCGGGTTTATTCCTGAAGATCGCCAGAGCGATGGCTTGGTTTCCGAGTTTACGATTGCTGAAAATCTAATGTTGAACTCCTCCTATAAGTCAAGGTTCACTAGGGGCCTGAACATAAACTTTGCAGCCCGCAAGCTCATTGCTAAGAAGCTTGTCGAGCAGTTCGATGTTCGAACTCCATCTTCGGAAACAGTTGCTAACAAGCTGTCTGGTGGTAACCAACAAAAAGTAGTTGTCGCCAGAGAGCTTTCTAGAGAGGTCAGCCTCTTGATCGCCTCTCAGCCAACCCGAGGAGTGGACGTAGGCTCTATTGAGTTCATACACGAGCAAATAATTGCTGAGCGAGATGCCGGCAAGGCCGTGATTTTGATTTCTTCAGAACTCGATGAAGTCTTAGCGCTGGCAGATCGAATTGCAGTGATGTATCGCGGCAAAATTGTTGGAATTGTAGAACCGAATACTTCGAGAGAAGATCTCGGCAAGCTAATGGCTGGAGTGACCGCATGAGTGAAATAAATAAGGCTGACAACACGATGCCGCAGGTAATGCGTGAAATTTTCTCGGGTGGCTTGGTCCGAACGGTGATCTCGATCTTGCTGGGTTTCTTGGTCGGGGCGTTATTCATGATTGGCTCAAACAAGGAGTTCATTGAGTCCCTCGGATACATATTTGCCCGGCCTGGCGACGCCCTGGGTGCCGCCTTTGCTGTTGTGAATGATGGCTACGGGGCACTTTTCCGAGGCGCTATTTATAACGCCGATGCTGAAACATTTGAGAAAGCCATCAGACCGCTAACCGAGACTCTACGTTTGGGTGCACCGCTTATCGCTGCCGGGCTTGGCATAGGGCTTACTTTTCGGGTGGGCCTATTCAATATTGGTGGAACCGGACAGCTAATCTTCGGAATGATATTCGCGACATTCGTAGCTACGAGGCTTGAGCTTCCCTTTGTGCTACACATGGTCGTTGCTCTGATAGCCGGAATAGTCGGCGCTGCGCTTTTGGGTGCATTTGTGGGCTTCCTGAAGGCTAGGACGGGTGCACATGAGGTCATCTTGACGATCATGTTTAACTACATCGCGCTTTATTTCTTTACATTCTTGATGCGAGACCCTGCGCTGTTGCAGGAGTCTCGGGCGTCCGGCAACCCAAAGGCGGACCCTGCTGCCGAAACGGCGTTGCTTCCTAAATTGCTGGGAGATAATTACTCGCTGCACTGGGGTCTAATTTTCGCGCTGTTGGCAGTTGTAGTTTTCTGGTGGCTAATGGAGCGAAGCACGATTGGGTATCGGTTGAGAATGGTGGGCTTTAATCCTGACGCTGCTAGGGCCGCCGGAATAAATGTCGAAAAGACTTACATTTTAGCCATGGCGCTTTCGGCCGGTTTTGTTGGGGTGGCCGCAGCCAACCAAACCCTTGGAACTGCAATCGGCGTTACTCCTTCGAGTCACGCGAATATCGGCTTCGATGCAATCACGGTCGCTTTGCTGGGCGGATCATCGGGACCAGGCATTTTGCTTGCCGGACTGCTCTTCGGGGCCTTCAAGGCCGGCGCGCCATCCATGCAGGTTTTCGGAGTAAGCCCGGAAGTGCTTGGAATCGTTCAGGGAGCGATAGTGCTGTTCATTGCGGCTCCGCCCTTGATTCGGGCACTGTTCAGACTGCCTAAGCCACAGACGACTAATGCCCTCGAATCCATCCGAAAACGAATATTCGCGCGCGGGGGAGGCTCCAAATGACCACCTCAAAAGAAACGGAAGTAAAGGTTGGCTACAAGTCGCCGATCGTAATGGGCTCGATTGGCCTTTTGACACTTGTGCTTTTAGGGCTTCTGGGGCGCGATGGAATGGTCGCTTTTGAGATATCTAGGCGAACCGATTCCCTTCAGCTCCCGACGCTAGATATCGACTCAAGCCTGCTCGGGGTCCTTTCCGGATTGGCGATGTTCGCGCTAGCAGGTTTTTCACTATCCAGGGCCATAAAGAACCTGAAAACCCCAATCTGGGTTTCGATTGCATTTGGTCTCGTCGGAGTGACAGCGCTACTTGGCTGGCTAGCGGCTGAAAAATCGGTTCCAATTGCGTTTATCGCCGGCACGGCTTTGGTTTTGGCGGTTCCAATCATTCTTGGGGCGATGGCTGGAATCATGAGTGAGCGCGTGGGAATAACGAACATAGCCATCGAGGGCCAGCTTCTAACCGGAGCGTTCATGGCGGCAGTGGTGTCTTCAATCTCGGGTAATTTTCTATTTGGAATCATCGCAGCAATGGTCACCTCCGCCTTTCTCTCGATGATCTTGGCGATATTTTCCATCAAGTTCCTGGCGCAGCAGATCATTGTTGGCGTCGTGCTGAACGTTCTGGTTATCGGGATTACTAACTTCTTGTATCAGCAATGGCTGACTGAGGATAGCCAGAACGTGAACTTTCCCGGAACCATGGACATAATCAAAATTCCGGTGTTGAGTGACATTCCACTATTGGGACCCGTGTTCTTCGAAAACCGCATCACGGTTTTCTTGGCAATTCTTATCGTGCCAACTATCTGGTTCATTTTATTCAAGACCAGATTGGGGCTTCGAGCAAGGGCAGTTGGTGAGCACCCATTGGCCGCTGACACAGTCGGTATTAATGTTGGACGAACCAGGTTCTGGTGGGTGACTATCGGTGGGTCAATAGCGGGCCTTGGCGGCGCTGCACTAACAATCGGTAACGCGGGCGCTTTTGGTAGAGAGATGTCCGGGGGCTTTGGATTTATCGCTCTAGCCGTGGTCATCCTCGGTCGCTGGAACCCAATCTACGCGTCCCTTGCGGCACTCTTGTTCGGGTTTTCGATCATTCTAAGAGTGTGGGCGAACCAAGTAAGTCCGGGAATTCCGACGGACTTTATAACCATGGTCCCTTACGTAGTAACAATCATTGCGGTTGTCGGTTTCGTTGGTAAATCCAGGCCTCCGAAGGCACTGGCAGTGCCATACGTGAAGGGCTAGTGTATGAAAATCGACTGGGAGAACCTCACCCAACAAGCCATTAATGTGCTTCCAAAATCGTATTCACCGTATTCGAAGTTCCCAGTCGGCGCGGCTGCGATTTGTGACGATGGTCGCATCATCACGGGCGTTAACGTTGAGAATGCGTCCTACGGGCTCGCGCTCTGCGCGGAATGCTCTCTTATCAGCGAGTTATTTCGGACCGGAGGCGGTCAGCTCGTGGCATTTGCCTGCGTCGATGGTCAAGGAAATCCACTGATGCCTTGTGGCAGGTGTAGGCAGCTGCTCTTTGAGCACAGTGCCGACGAGATGCTTATTCAAACTGTTTCGGGAATTAAAACAATCAACGAGGTGCTCCCGGATGCCTTTGGACCGAAGGACCTTCACCGCAATGAACTTTAGTGCCGTAGAGCTGATTATTAAGAAGCGCGAACAAGGTGCGCTTAGTACCGCTGAAATCAACTGGCTAGTTGAGAACTACACCTCTGGTGTGGTGGCGGATGAGCAAATGTCTGCAATGGCAATGGCTATTTTGCTAAACGGCATGAGCCGAGATGAAATCAAAGATCTTACGATGGCGATGATTGCCTCCGGAGAGCGATTGAACTTCTCTGGACTCACCCAGCCCACAGCCGACAAGCACTCCACCGGTGGCGTTGGGGACAAGATCACCTTGCCGCTGGCCCCGTTGGTTGCTTCCTACGGAATTGCGGTTCCTCAGCTAAGCGGTCGCGGTCTGGGCCACACCGGGGGGACACTTGACAAGCTAGAGGCAATTCCTGGTTGGCAGGCCAGTCTTTCCAACACAGAGCTCTATAGCCAGCTAGCCGAAGTTGGGGCAGTCATTTGTGCCGCTGGTCAAGGGCTTGCGCCTGCAGATCGCAAACTATATTCACTGCGGGATGTCACGGGAACAGTGGAGGCAATTCCCCTTATTGCCTCTTCAATCATGAGCAAGAAGATTGCCGAAGGAACCTCTTCATTGGTTCTGGATGTGAAGGTGGGTTCCGGCGCGTTTATGAAGACCCTTGACAGAGCGAATGAATTGGCAACCGTGTTGGTGCAGCTTGGAAAAGATGCAGGCGTCAACACTTCGGCTCTACTAACCGACATGTCTACCCCTTTGGGCAAGAAGATCGGTAACTCACTTGAGGTCGAGGAATCGGTGGAGGTTCTTTCTGGCGGAGGCCCAGCCGATGTCGTGGAGCTAACGGTGGAATTGGCCAGGGAGATGCTTTCGCTGAGCGGTATGCCAGACGTGGACCCTCGCGAGAATCTAAATAACGGCAAAGCTTTGGATGTTTGGCGAAAGATGATCTCAGCTCAAGGTGGAGACCCAGGCGCAAAAATGCCAAAGGCCACCGATTCGCACGTTATCAGAGCCAGCCAGTCCGGATTTATTTCGAAGTTGGAAGCCCTCTCAATCGGCGTCGCCTCATGGAGGCTCGGAGCCGGAAGAGAGCGCAAGGAAGATCAGGTTCAGTTTGGAGCCGGTGTTGAATTACATGCTCAGCTTGGCGACCACGTGAAAGCTGGAGAACCGGTGATGACTCTTTATACCGACACTCCAGAAAGGTTCGAGCGTGCAATAGCAATTGCCGAAGAAGCGATCGGATTCCAAGAAAGCAAGCCGGCGGAACGTAAGCTAATTCTTGGTCGGGTTAATTAGGCCTAAACCACAATGAATCATGGTTAGTTAGGAACAAATGGACATCGCAGCGCTTCCGAAAATTTCGCTCCACGACCATCTAGATGGTGGGCTTAGACCACAAACCATCATTGAATTCGCCGCCGAAATTGGGCATGAATTACCAACCACCGATTCGCTGGAGCTAGCAGCTTGGTTTAAAGCAAATGCAGACTCGGGCTCGTTGGAGCGGTACCTCTCAACTTTTCAGCACACCGTGGGGGTCATGCAAACTCGCGCCGGACTCGAACGGGTCGCCTACGAAGCCGTCATCGACTTGGCAAGGGAAAACATAATTTATGCGGAATTGCGCTGGGCGCCAGAGCAGCATTTGAACATGGGGCTGAGTCTTGACGAGACGGTTGAGGCAGTGCAGGACGGCCTTGAGCGGGGCATGGAGGAAGTCGGTGACCAAGGCGGGTTCATTCGCACTGGGCAGATCATTATTGCGATGCGTCACGCGGACAGGGCTCTCGAGGTCGCGGAGCTTGCAGTTCGGCACCGGAACGATGGGGTCGTCGGCTTTGACATCGCGGGAGCCGAAGAAGGCTTTTTGCCATCCAAGCACCAGTTGGCATTTGATTACCTGGCTGCTGAGTTATTTCCCTGCACTGTTCACGCGGGAGAAGGCAGCGGCATTGAGTCTATAAAGGACGCAGTGGTTTCTGGAAGAGCGCTCAGGATTGGTCATGGAGTTCGATTGGTGGAGGACATCATGTTTTCTAGAACCGATGGTGATACCGACCTAGTGGTTCTTGGACCGGTTGCTCAATGGGTGCATGATAGACAGATACCTCTAGAGATCTCGCCGTCCTCGAACCTGCAGACCGGAGCGTTTAGCATCCTGGGTGACACGATGGCCGATCATCCGATCGACATCATGTATGACCTCGGATTCAACGTAACTGTCAATACCGACAACCGACTTATGAGTTCGACAAACCTAACCAAGGAACTTCAAATTTTGGTCGATACTTTTGGCTACAAGTTGGCAGACCTTGAGCAGCTGCAACTAAATGCGGCCGAGGCAGCTTTTCAAGCTCTCGATGAGCGCGAAGAGCTAATCGAAATGATTGAGGCCGGTTTCGCTGAGGCAAACGGTGCTGAATAGTTATTTTGGTCCAGGTTCAATAGTCACTCAAGACACTTCGCCAAGCTTCATGGCCGCAGTGACTCAATCGGTCTCTCTCTTGGTCGCATCAGGCAAAACGAAACTTAGCTACATTGACGAGGTTTTAGAAAGCCTAAAAGCTTTGGGTCCTTACTTCGTTATTGCCCCTGGCCTCGCTCTTGCTCATGCCAAGCCATCCGATTCGGTTCTGGCTCCTGGAATGGCCCTTTTGAGGCTTGACGAGCCAGTCATGTCAGGATCCGCAAATGATCCGGTCAGTCTTATTTTCTCGTTCTGTTCGCCTAATGCCAGCGAGCATATGGAGATGCTGGGTGATTTTGGACAGCTCATGAGCACCGACAAGGTTATGAACAGCTTGTTAAATGCTTCTGCCCTAAGCGTCATTGAGGACATTCTTTTTAAAAACGCGCTTTAATGAAACTATGTTGATTTATGCAGTGTGTGGAGCAGGGATTGGGACCAGTGTTTTACTGAAGTCCAATGCCGAGAGGGCTCTATCAATGCTGGGAATCGAAGCAGAAGTTCGAGCTGTCTCAATAGAAGAAGCTCGAGGGGCCGACAAAATGGCGCAGGTGATCCTTGCGACTCCGGAAATCCTTGACCAGCTTGGCGGCATTCCTGCCGAGGTAATAGCTATAAATAACATTTTTGATTTGGGCGAACTAGGCGAAAAGCTAAAAGCCACGCTGAGCTAGTCTTGCACAATGAGTACCCCAGGCTCCTCGGAGCGAACGAAGCTCAAAAGAATGAGCTACAAATCTTCGGAGAGCATCTCGGATCTGAATAGCATCCTGGACGCCAATCTGGTTGCCCACGTCGGCGTGGTCATCGACGGCTCTCCTCTAGTGGTGCCGATGGCATATGGCAGGAGCGGAGATGAGATATTCCTTCACGGCTCATCCGGATCAAGGCTTATGCGGGTTTTGGAAACCGAACCCGAGGTCTGCGTTTCTATAACTGAACTAAATGCCCTAAAGGTCGCCAGAAGTAATTTCAACAGCGGCATGCACTACCGAGCAGTCATGATTTTTGGAACAGCCAAATTGGTACCAATGGATCAAAAACATCATGCTCTAGATGTTGTGAGTGACGCGATGATTCCAGGAAGAGTTGGCGAGGCAAGACCAACCACCAAAAAAGAAGTGGCCGCCACATTGATTCTTTCCTTATCGCTGTCAGAGGCGTCAGTAAAGATTTCGGTCAACGAAGTTGATGACCCACCAGAGGACATGGACCTAGGTTTTTGGTCAGGGACCATCCCACTTACTTCAATGGCGGGCGAGGCAATTCCCGCTGACCCAGAGTCAGCATCTTTGCCTGTCCCGGAAAGTATCCAAAGGTTTATTTCAAAGCGCTCAAATTAGCCTCGGCCCAAGTTTTCAGGTCCTCAAGGAGCTTGGCGGCCTCTGTCTTGCTGGTCGCGGAAGCCTGTAGGTAGCACTTGAGCTTGGGTTCGGTTCCAGAGGGCCTCACGATTATCTTGATTGATTTGCTAGAAAAAATAAGAGCGTCCGTTTTCATGGCATCAGTTCGGGCTAGGTAATCCTCGAAAAGGACGGCTTCGTCTCGAATGCGTGCTGGTGGCTTAGCCCGCAAGCCAGATGTGATTTTTCCAATCACCGAAAGATCCGACACTCTAAGTGAAACCTGACCGGTTGCAACGTGCCCAAATTTCTGGGCCAAATCCTGAATTTGATCAACCAAGGTCTTACCTTGGGCTTTCAAATCTGATGCCATCTGGGCGATTATTAGGGCGGCTGTTATGCCGTCTTTATCCGGGGTGTATTCCGGATCAACGCAGTAGCCGAGAGCTTCTTCATATCCATATCCAAGATCAGGAACCTTGGAAATCCACTTGAAGCCAGTCAGCGTCTGGGTGTAGGGCACGCCATAGTGCTTGGCGAGTGCTGATAAATCAGCCGACACTATCGAATTTGCGATCGCCTTGGATGTTGGAGCAAGCTGATTTGCAAGCAGCAGTCCAACCTGGTCTCCGGTGAGCATTTGATAACCATCAGCGCTGCGAACTGCTACTGCCAGCCGGTCGGCATCGGGGTCATTTGCTAAAATTAGGTCGCTGTCATTGCTAGTTGCTTCGGCGAAACTCAGATCCATGGCACCTTTTTCCTCCGGGTTTGGAAAGGCCACGGTTGGAAATTCAGCGTCTGGCTCAGCTTGCAGCGCGACCGGTAATACCTTGAAACCAGCTGCCGCCATTAGTGGGCCAACTACCTTCCAGCCAACTCCATGCAATGCAGTGTGTGTGATTCGGATTGCTGACCTTTTGCTAATTTCGCTTTCGTGCATGCTAATTAGCGTTTTGGCTCGATCTAGGTACTGGCTGATTTCTGGTTGCCCGATGAGCGTAAAGTCTTTGCTCTTTGGGATCTCTTGAAAAGTAGTTTTAGTGGAGAGTGCAGTTATCAGATTCGCTATTTCCCTGTCCTGCGGTGGAACAAGCTGACTGCCCCCGGTGGGGCCTCCAAGGTAGACCTTGTAACCGTTATCTCTAGGAGGATTATGGCTTGCCGTCACAACTACAGTGAGGCTGGCGCCAAGCCGCCTGCCGGTGAATGCAGCAACTGGGGTAGGAACCATCTCCGAAAATAGAAAGGTTTTAATTCCGGCTGCGCTCAAAATCTCCGCGCTGTCTAGGGCGAACACATCTGAGTTTGTTCTGCCGTCATAACCGATTACTGCGCTTAGTCCTCCGGAAGTATCCAAGTAGGTTTCACGATTAGCGTTCAAAAACTTAGCCAAGCCCAGAGCCGTTTGCGCCACAACGACTCGGTTCATTCGGTTCGGGCCGGCGCCTAGTTCCCCGCGCAGTCCGGCGGTCCCAAAGTCTAGGCGGGTGCTAAATCGAGAAGCAATGCCCTCCTCATCGTGATTATCGATAAGTGCTTGAAGTTCAAGCTTGGTAACTGGGTCCGGATCCTGATCAAGCCATGCTTGGGCTCGATCTACTAGTTGACTCAAATTTTGTCCACAATTTCTGCTAGAAGCTTGGATATTCGGGCTTCGGCTTGCTGGCCGGCTTCAATAACCTCCGCGTGGCTGAGCGGAGTCTTTTGGATGCCCGCGGCCAGGTTCGTAATTAGCGACATTCCGAGGATTTCCATGCCTGATTCTCTTGCGGCAATGGCCTCGAGTGCGGTTGACATTCCTACGATATCGCCCCCCATTATTTTGGCCATTTGGACTTCGGCGGGTGTTTCATAGTGGGGGCCGCGGAATTGAACGTAGACGCCCTCATCGAGACTGGAATCAACGGTTTTAGCAATAGCGCGCAGTCTTGCCGAATACAGGTCGGTCAGATCAATGAAGTTAGCTCCTTCAAGAGGGCTTGAGGCTGTCAGGTTGATGTGATCGGAGATCAGAACCGCGGCACCACCGGCCCACTTCGGCTGAATTCCGCCGGCGCCGTTTGTGAGGACCATGACTTTAGCTCCGGCTTTAGCGGCCGTTCGAACCGAATGAACTACTGCTCTGACGCCGTGATTTTCGTAGAAATGGGTTCTGGCTCCAATTACCAGAGCAAACTTCCCGTTGGGCAGTCTTATGGATCTGATGTTCCCAACGTGCCCTGCAAGAGCGGGCTTTGAGAAGCCGATCACCTCAGAAGCTGGTATCTCGCTGACTGTTTCCCCAATTAGGTCGGCCGCCCTAGCCCAGCCTGAGCCAAGTGTCAGGGCGATGTGATGGGCCTCAACCCCCGAAAGCTTTCGTATCTGGTCCGCTGCCTCCTGGGCAATTTCGAAGGGATTATTTGTCTCGTCGTCGAGTAGATGCGTCATGAAAATTAGTCTAGCCACGCAGAGTCATGCTCACGTGGTGGAGAATAGGGCCTGTGATCGAAAAAAAAATGACTAAGCACCGCATTGTCGTGATCGGTGGTGGCCCGGGTGGTTATGAAGCCGCTCGAGCCGGCGTCCAGCTTGGAGCCGAAGTTGTCCTTGTTGAGGAAAACGGGATTGGCGGCAATGCGGTCCTTACCGACGTTGTCCCCTCGAAGACTCTGATCGCAACCGCAGAAGCGGCCCAACGTGTTGCATCTGCTGCTGCACTTGGTGTTCGGCTAATGGTGGACGGCAAGCGCGTCACCCCGATCATCGACATAGATTTACCGGCAATCAATACCCGCTTACTTCAATTAGCCAAGTCCCAGTCCAACGATATGCTTCGCACTCTGAAGACCGAAGGGGTCATCGTGGTTGATGGTCGCGGGGTTCTTGATGGAAACCACCATGTTCTGATAACCAAGTCCGGCGAGAACACCTCAGAGCGAATCGAGGCCAAGACGATTATTGTCGCCACCGGTGCACGTCCCCGAGAGCTTGCAAGCGCCAAGACTGATGGCAAGAGAATTCTGAACTGGAAGCAGCTTTACAACATTGGCGATTTACCGAAACACATGATTGTTGTTGGCTCCGGCGTTACCGGGGCGGAGTTTGCTTCGGCCTACCTGGATTTGGGAAGTGAGGTTACCCTCGTTTCCTCGAGAGACAAAGTCCTTCCAGGAAACGACGGTGATGCAGCCGAGTTGATTGAGGATGTCTTTAAGCGCAAAGGCATGAACATACTTCGCAATGCTCGAGCAACCTCAGTGAAAAACTTAGGTGAGAGCGTCGAAGTCACCCTGGAAGATGGCCAGGTTATTTCCGGATCGCATTGCCTCATGGCAGTCGGAGCAATCCCCAACACTGCCAATCTTGGTTTGGAAGAAGCCGGCGTGAAGCTCAATGAAACCGGTCACGTGATTTCAAATAAAGTTGCTCGAACTTCCAGGGCGAATGTGTATGCCGTTGGCGACTGCTCCACGGCGATGCCGCTGGCTTCAGTTGCCGCGATGCAAGGAAGAACTGCGATTTACCACACCATGGGAGATGTCTCCGTCCCAACTAGTTTGCGTAACGTGGCCTCCAATGTTTTCACGTCACCGGAGATCGCTTCGGTCGGCTGGTCTCAGGATGCGATTGAGCAGGGCTTCGTTCGCGGTGAAGTGCAAAAAATTGTGCTCGAAACCAACCCGAGGGCCAAAATGCAAGGCATCGAAGAGGGTTTTATAAAGCTTTATGCTTCCGTTGGCTCAGGCACTGTTATTGGAGGAGTGGTAGTTGCTCCAACTGCTTCTGATTTGATCTATCCGATTGCCGTAGCGATTGAGAATCGACTCACGGTTGACCAGTTGGCAAGAACCTACACGGTCTATCCGTCGCTGTCGGGGTCTATTTCTGAAGCCGCTAGCGCACTGCACCCGCCGATTGACGACTGATTAGTCTTCTATCTCCAGGAGCAAAGTCCCAGCTGAAACAGTATCTCCGACGGCCACGCCTATTTGCTTAATCTTTCCTGAGCGATGAGCGGTGAGCGGTTGCTCCATCTTCATCGCTTCCAGAACTACAGCTAGGTCGCCCTGTTCTATTGGGTCGCCAACATTGACCGCAACCTTCACAACGCTTGCTTGCATGGGAGCTAGCAGTAGATTGCCCCTGGCGCCGATGTGACCTGAGAAATTAGAAGAGGCTGCCCGCTTGGGAGCATGGCCCTGAGCCGAGCCGATTTCGCCAACCAGCAATCGCTTAGGAACCGAAACCTCAAGGCGTTTTCCAGCAACCTCCACAACAATTTCATGGCGTGGTTCCGGCTCCGGGATTTGTTCCTGCGATCCTGACCACGGTTCAATGGTGTTGTCCCACTCGGTTTCGATCCAGCGAGTGAAAATCCCAAAGGTTGACCCGTCGCCAATAAATGCCTTGTCGTCAACTATTGCTCGATGGAAAGGAAGGACGGTTGGCAGCCCGAGAACCTGCATTTCGGCTAGAGCCCTGCGAGATCTTGCAAGAGCCTCGGACCGGTCTTTGCCGGTTACAATCAACTTCGCCATCATCGAGTCAAACTTGCCTGAAATAACGTCTCCAGAAACTACTCCAGAATCAACCCTGACGCCTGGGCCCGAGGGGGCTATGAACTGGTGGATTGGGCCGGGAGCAGGCAAGAAACCATTGCCCGCATCCTCGCCATTGATTCGGAATTCTATGGAGTGGCCACGAATTTCCGGATCCGAGTAGGAAAGCCTCTTTCCTTCTGCAATCAAGAACTGCTCGCGAACTAGATCGAGGCCGGTGACTTCTTCGGACACCGGGTGCTCGACCTGGAGCCTTGTGTTTACTTCGAGAAAAGAAATTGTTCCATCTTGCGAAATCAAAAACTCACAGGTGCCGGCACCGACGTAGTTGACCTTTTTCAGGATGGCTTTTGATGCCTCGTACAAAATTAGTTCTTGTTCTTTGGTCAAGAACGGAGCTGGCGCTTCTTCAACTAGCTTCTGGTGTCTGCGCTGAAGCGAGCAGTCTCTTGTAGAAACAACCACGACATTGCCGTGGCTGTCGGCCAAACACTGGGTCTCCACGTGACGTGGTTTTTCAAGGTATTTTTCCAAGAAGCATTCTCCGCGGCCAAAGGCAGCGATTGCTTCGCGAGTGGCTGATTCGAATAACTCTGCAATTTCAGAAGATTCACGAACGACCTTGATGCCGCGACCGCCACCACCGTGGGCTGCCTTGATCGCAACCGGCAATCCGTGCTCCGCCACAAACTCCTCAACTTCGGCCACGGTCTCCACCGGATTGAGTGTTCCTGGAGCCATCGGTGCACCAACCGATTCGGCAATTTTTCGGGCTGAGACCTTGTCGCCAAGTGCGGTAATCGCCTGAGCGTCTGGGCCAATCCAAATCAAGCTTTGGTCAATAACGGCTTGAGCGAACTCAGCATTTTCTGAGAGAAATCCGTAGCCGGGGTGGATCGCGTTGGCACCGCTTTTCTTTGCTGCGGAGAGTATTTTCTCGATTACCAGGTAAGTCTCTGCGGCACTCTCACCGTTAAGCGCATAAGCCTCGTCGGCCAGCTTTACGTGCTGGGCATTACGGTCAGAATCCGCATAGACCGCAACTGTCTGGATGCCGCTATCTTTGGCTGCACGGATAATCCTGACCGCTATTTCGCCACGGTTGGCTATTAGTACTTTAGAAATCTTGCGCTCGGTCATAGTTGGAAGCTTATTGGCACATTGGGTTAGCTGTTTATGCTCAATCTACAAAAAAATCAAGTATTCGTATCTGTTATCTCCAGAGAGATTGATAATCAAGCCCGAGCTCACCCATCATTTTTCGCAATCCAACCAGCGATAACCCAACTACGGTGTGGTAATCACCGTTGATTTGCTCGACAAAAGCTCCTCCGAGCCCATCAATTGTGAAGCCACCGGCAACCTGCAGTGGCTCCTTGGTCGCAACATAGGTTTCGATTTGCTGGTCAGAAAGATCAGCGAAGTGAACCTCGGTGCTGGTAACCAGCGAAACTGCTTTGTTATTTTGCCCATCAATCAAGTGATGTCCCGAATAAAGCGATCCGGATTTACCTCGCATTGACCTCCAGCGCTCGATCGCAACGTTCGCCGTCAGCGGCTTTCCCAGAATTTGCCCCTCAAACAACAGTGCAGAATCACACCCAAGGACCAGAGAATCAGGCTCGCTCGCTGCAATCGCGTCGGCCTTTGCTTTAGCCAGCAATTCGGTCAGCTCGCTCGGCGTTTGCGGGGCTAGCTCTTCAACCATTCGGTCTTCATCGACGCCGGGAGCCAGATCGCGAAACTTAATCCCGGCTTCGGAGAGCAGCTTTTTTCTGGCGGGGGAAGTTGAGGCAAGTACGAAATCGATCACGATAATCAGGTTAGCTGTGGAACACTGTGCATGTGATGCTAAAGCTGAAAATAGAAAAAGTTGCCCACGGTGGAGTTTTTATTGCTCGACACGACTCCAAAGTGGTATTCGTTTCCGGAGCCATACCTGGAGAACTAGTCGAGGCAAAAGTTGTCCAAGACACGAAGAGCTTCCTTAGAGCGGAGACCATTGAGGTCTTGGAGGAATCCGAGCACAGGGTGAAGCACTTCTGGAAGGCAGCCCTAAAAGGTGCCGGTGGAGCCGAATTTGGGCACATTGAACTTTCTTTTCAGCGAGTGCTAAAGACACAAGTGCTTCAGGAAGTTCTTTCTCGCATGGCGGGAATCGAGTCCGAGGTTATCGTAGAGGCCGCTCCGGGTGATCAGGAGAATCAAGGACTCCGATACCGTACTCGTGTTCAACTAAACGTGGACGAGTCCGGCACCGCAGGGCCTTCAAAAATTCGAACTAACGAAATCGTATTCACCCGCGACTTGCCGTTGGCAGTAAAAGAAATAGAAGAGCTCGGACTGCATCTAAAAAACTTCAACGGGGTAGAAAAGATTAAGATTGCCACCAGCAACACCGGCAATAGCCAGTGGTTGATAGACAAGAAGGTAAACGGTGACCAGCAGCTAATCGAACGAGTTGCCGGCAGGACCTTCCGACTAAGTCCGGGATCGTTTTGGCAGGCACACGTCAATGGACCTGAGCTATTGACGGGATGTGTGAGCGACTTTGCGAAACTACTGAAGCTTGATCCGGAAAAGCAAAACCTGGATCTTTATTCCGGTGCCGGTTTGTTTAGCGCAACCCTGAGTGCCCAGTTTGACGGAGCTAAATTTTTAGCTATCGAGTCTTCGAAGCAGGCGATTGCAGATGGTGAGCGTTCCTCCCAAGACCTAAATAACCTTCGCTTCCATCAGGCAGATGTTTTGAAGTTCTTGCGATCTCAGGCCGCGGGGACCTTCGACACAATTATTCTCGACCCACCGCGCTCTGGAGCCGCCAATAAGGTGGTCGAACAGCTGATTCGCTTGAGCCCGAGGAATATGATTTATGTTGCCTGTGACCCGGTAGCACTTGCTCGTGACTTAAAGACTCTCGGGGATGCTGGTTACCAAATCGTTGCAATGCGAGCCTTCGACATCTTTCCTCACACACACCACTTCGAGACTTTAGTTGCCCTGACTCGCTAACATGTTGTCATGATGCTAAAATCGAAAGAAAATGCACGAGTTCGAGTGGCCGTGGTTGATGACCACGAGGCCGTTCGACTCGGATTTGCCGGTATTTGCGAGTCCGAAGCATTGGATCTAGTGGGTAATGCTGAAACGGTCCGAGGAGTTCTTGCTCAGATCAATGGCAGGGACTGCCAAGTCGTCGTAATGGATCTATCGTTAGCGGACGGATCTCTTGTCGCGGAGAACGTGCGTCAGTTGATTGAAGCTGGCAGTGCAGTTATCGTTTACAGCATTGCAGATAAGGTCAACATGATGCGCACAGCGCTTAGAGCTGGAGCAATCGCGATTGTTCCCAAATCGCAACCAATGGCATACCTCGCCGAGATGATTCGACTGGCCGCCGATGGGGCGATACTCAATAACCCTGAAACCTCGGCAATTCTTGATTCCGATGCGGACTTTAAAGACGCCAATCTGTCGCCTAGGGAGCGCGAAGTTTTATCGCTTTACGCCTCAGGAATGAGCCTAAAGCAAGTGGCGTCTCAGCTTGAGGTTGCGCCAAGTTCTGCAAAAGAGCACATCGACAGAGTTCGAGTGAAATACGCTCGCCTCGGACGAGAAGCTCACACCAAAGTGGATCTTTATCGACTCGCTATCGAAGATGGTCTAATCTCCGGGGACCTTCTCTAAATGAAGGAGCTTCTTTCGTCTGCTGCTAGAGGCCGACTTGAGGGCTTGATAAAAAAAGGCTACGCGATCTTACTCGGGCTTTTGACACTACAACTCGGGGTCAGACAGGTTTCGCAGCGCGAGCACTTAACCTTCCTGAGTGACATGGTTCTCGTTGCTCTGTTCCTCAGCGTGGCGGCCGTTATAGTTTCCGCTTGGGTGGGTCGAGGAAACAATTTGATGCTCGGCATCCACGGCGCAGTTGGGCTTCTAGCAGTTGTATTGATTCCCGCCATGACATTAGCGACTTTTTACCCCGGTCTTGCCCTCGCTGGGTCAGGCCAGCACTGGATTTGGGCGAACGTATCCGTGTCGGCAGTAAGTGTTGCCATTATGTTTGGACTTCGGCCACCTTTCTGGATTTATCTATCCACCCTCTTAATTTCTTGGCAAATCGTGCAAACTTCACTCGGCGTCGAGGCTACAAACTTTGCCAATTTTCTCGACGCCCTGCAGGATACATTTTACGTATTTTTCCTCGTGGTTGGTCTTGCGGGCATGTACTCGCAAGTCTGCAGTTGGGTTAGCCAGGTAGACCAAGCGAACTCGGCATTACAAGCCAGCTCTATTGATAAGTACAAGGTCAATGCGGTCGAGAAAGAGGATCAGCGAATCAATGCCTTGATTCACGATTCGGTGCTTCACGCTCTAACGTTCGCTATCGCTGCCAAAACTCCTAAAGAGCGGCAGGCGTCAGTTGCTCTGGCCATGTGGGCATCGGAAAAGATTAGGAATGTCGAATTTTCAATCGCGCTGTCGGGCAACACCACTTCCAACGCTCTTTTTCGATCGCTTAGAAAGTTGGCAGAAGAGACAAGCCCCTTGATAAAAGTTTCGAGATATTTAGCCGTCTCAATGTTTATTACAGATCAGGCCGCTCAAGCCATCACTGGAGCCGCCCTACAAGCAATGCACAATGCCATCAAGCACTCGAAGTTTACGAAGCTAGAACTGAAGCTCAACAGCCCGAGTAATGGTTTAGTGACCGTTCACATCATTGACAACGGGAGAGGCTTCCGTCCAGAGAGAGTTTCCAGATCACGCATCGGAATTCGCGGGTCGATACTGACTCGAATGAATCTTGTTGGAGGGTTAGCCAGTATCAGGTCGAGTGCGGGCAATGGCACCACGGTGTCTTTGAGGTGGCCGAAATGAAAAATATTTCCCACGGGCGCGCAGCCTTTTTTGCGCTGGGTTTTGGCTACTACCATGCCGTTCTCGGAGTCCTGAATTTTACGGAATATCAAAGACCGATACCGGCGGCAGTAGCTATCGTGCTGTACCTGGTAGCCATAAGTTGGGCCGTCGGTCACAGACCGGGTCTCGGATTGCCGGACGAGGCGGTTATATTCGCCCTGTTGACGGCCGCAGTGGTTCCTATTCTTGGTATCTATGCAATTGGAGACACTGTTGATTTCCGAGACCTGACGTGGTTTGTCGTGGGAATAGGCACACTGATGGCGGTGCTCGCGGTACGTGAGCGGGGCAAAGTTTCCTGGGCTGGAACGCTAATAATGACTGTGGAGATGACCATTTGGGGCGGAATTGATATCCTGATTAACGGACAATTAATCGGGGTCATCCTCCTAGTTCTCGCGGCTCAAGGGGTATTTGCGGCATTGATTTCAAGTAGAAGGGCGTCATTAGAATTTCTAAGTCAGGCATTGGTGGTCGATTCGGATCGCGTTGCACAAAGCGCCGCAAGAGCCCATACCCGGGTTCGAATGAGAGCAACTCTTAATAGCGCGTTGCCCCTTCTGAAGCTGATTGAGCAAAAGAATGGAAACATGACTGCCTCAGACAACAAGGAATTGCTTCTGGGGGAGGCGGGTCTCAGGGATCAAGTGCGGGCTCCAGGATTTCAGGATGAAAAGCTAGTAGGAGCAGTTTTAGAAGCTCGAAAAAAGGGGCTCGAGGTTATTCTCATGGACGATGGGGGCATGGACCTACTTGATGCCAAGGAGCGATTGCAGATAACAGATAAGTTAGTGGAGACCCTAGATGGCCTAAGCGCTGGAAAAGTAGTTATTCGAAGCGTGGCCGGCGAAACCTGGACCGTAAGCTTGTTGGCTGTTAGTCCAGGTGCTGCCGCCCCGGAAGTTTTTCTGAGGCTTTAGGTTTTGCGCTTTCGCTTCGAACTATGAAATTTGGGGTTTCAATTTTTCGATCGGGTTATTTTCGGAACTCGTTGGCCCAGTTGCCAACGTGTTGGCCGCGTAATTTGGCCACACCACGGTTCCATGAAGATTTCGGCTTTCCAGTGGCGATTCGACCCAAGCGCCTGGATTCAATAATCGATTGAGTAACAACCGCGATTGCAGCTGCTTGCTCATGCTCATTGCCACCTGTGGCTTCGATGAGGTCTTGAATTTCGGATTGAGAATATTGCCACATCACAGTGGAATGTTTCCGTGCTTCTTCGGAGGTAGGTTGGCGCGCTTGGTCTTGAGTGCTCGGAGGGCTCTGATAACAGCTGGTCTGGTTGCTGCTGGTTCGATAATGCCGTCTAGCTCGCCGCGCTCCGCTGCCAAAAACGGGTTAGCCACGTTGTAGGTGTATTCCTTGGCAAGCTGATCGCGAACCTTCGCAATGTCTAGACCCTGTTCTTCGGCCTCTTTGATCTTGTCTCTAAACAAAATGTTCACAGCACCTTGGCCACCCATGACCGCAATCTCCGCTGTTGGCCAAGCTAGGTTTATGTCCGCACCTAACTGCTTGGAGCCCATAACTATGTAAGCGCCACCGTAGGCTTTTCTGGTGATTATTGTCACCAGTGGAACGGTTGCTTCTGCATATGCGTAGAGCAGTTTTGCGCCGCGTCTGATAACTCCCGCCCACTCTTGATCTGTCCCGGGAAGATAGCCGGGGACATCTACCAGAGTGAGGATTGGGATCGAGAATGCATCGCAAAATCTCACAAATCTTGCGGCTTTTTCTCCGGCGTCAATGTTTAGGGTGCCGGCCATTTGCATTGGTTGGTTTGCAACGATGCCAATTGAGTTGCCGTCAATGCGCGCAAAGCCAATGAGTATGTTCGGGGCAAAAAGCGGCTGGATTTCCAAGAACTCTTCCTCGTCAACCAGAGACTTGATTATTACTTTCATGTCATAGGGCTGGTTCGGGCTATCAGGTATTACCTCGTTTAGAAGCTTGTCGGCCTCGGTGATTTCCAGCTCAGATTCGGATTGGTAAGTCACTGATTCCGAAAGGTTATTTTCCGGAAGGTAACCAACCAGTGATTGAACGTAATCGATTGCATCTTTTTCGTCGTCAGCTAGGTAATGGGCAACACCAGAGGTTTCATTGTGGGTTCGGGCGCCACCAAGCTCCTCCATTCCAACGTCTTCGCCGGTGACAGTCTTGATCACATCGGGCCCTGTCACGAACATGTTCGAAGTCTTATCAACCATGATTACAAAGTCTGTGAGCGCCGGTGAATAGACCGCTCCACCGGCTGCCGGACCCATGACTAATGAAATCTGCGGGATGACACCCGAGGCCAGTGTGTTTAGGCGAAAAATCTCTCCGTATTTACCAAGGGCAATCACACCCTCTTGGATTCTGGCCCCACCGGAATCCAAGATTCCGATCAGCGGAACTCCGGTTTTGATTGCAAGTTCCATCACCTTGATGATCTTGTTGCCGGCGGTTTCACCCAGTGATCCGCCAAAAACAGTGAAGTCCTGAGAATAAACCGCGACTTGTCTTGAATTAATTGTTCCAATTCCAGTCACAACGGAGTCGCCGTAAGGCCGTTTTGTTTCCATGCCAAAGGCAGTCGAGCGATGCCTGACATATTCATCTAGCTCGACAAATGAGCCCGGGTCAAGCAGCATGTCAATGCGCTCGCGCGCGGTGTTCTTGCCCTTCGCGTGCTGCTTTACCGCAGCCGCTTCTCCCGAGGCCTGGACGGCTTTTTGGTAGCGCTGACGAAGGTCTGCCAGCTTTCCTGCCGTTGTAGATAGATCTTGATTCTCAGCCACGTGTGCCCCTTTGCATCTGCCTTACTTTATCGGTCTTAAACGAACCTATCTTGCATAGTTACTACAACAGAACCACTGGTTATGTCTCTGATACCTACAAAAAGACGGTATGCGATATCATTTGGGGATGGATTTCCCAATTTCAAAGAATCAGTTCGCTGGCCTTGTCGAGGTTGCTGAGGTCGATTCGACCAATAAGGAAATGCTGCGTCGGCTCGACGCTGATACTCCAGAATTCTTTGCGGTAACCGCCGATGAGCAAACGGCGGGACTTGGCAGACTTGGCCGCAACTGGGTAACCGAATCCGGGAAGGCGTTAGCAGTTTCAATATTGTTGAAGCCAGTAAGCCCTCGCCAAACAGACTGGATCACAATCATGGCAGGCCTAGCGCTTGGGTCGGCGTTGGAAAAGTTTGGAGTGAAATCCAGTTTGAAGTGGCCGAATGATATTTTGGTTGAAGGTAAAAAGCTCTCTGGAATCTTGGCTGAACTGGTGAATCCAAACACGGTGGTGTTGGGCATTGGAATAAACATCAAGCCTCAAAAACACTCCCCGGACACGGCAACTTCGCTTCAAGAATTAGGCGTGGCGATTGGAAAAGATCAATTGCTGGATGCGGTCGCAAGCGAACTTAGAACTTACTGGTCTGAGTTGTTGGCAAATCCGGAAACGGCAATCGCTAGATTTCAGGCAGAGCTTTTAACCCGCTGCGGCACTTTAGGCACGAAAGTCAGGGCCGAATTACCCGGCGGCAAGAACTTGTACGGAGTCGCCGTGGCAATCGATGACACCGGACGATTGATTATTGAAACTCCTGAACCGGTCGCGTTAGCGGCGGCCGACGTTTGGCATCTGCGAAACTAGAAGCAATTAGGTAGGAGAGATATGCCAACGGTCGGAGTAATAGGTGGCGGTCAGCTTGCCAGAATGATGCAACCGGCAGCAATAGCGATGGGCATCGAGCTGAAGGTCTTTGCTGAGCAAGAAGGCTCATCCGCTCACTACGCAACTACTCAAGTAGGTGACTACACGGATTTTGATCAACTAGCCAGATTTGCCGCCACGGTAGATGTCGTAACCTTCGATCATGAGCATGTTCCACTGGCCCTATTGGAAAAACTCGTCGCTGCCGGTGTAAAAGTCAGGCCAGGGCCGGCCGCACTGCATTTTGCCCAAAATAAGTTGGCCATGCGCGCGGCACTTGCTGACCTGGGTCTTCCCCTACCGATTTGGGCGGCAGCTAAGACAGCGACAGATATTGACAAATTCATTGAGGCCAATGGTCCAGAGGTTGTCGTCAAAACTCCAATTGGTGGTTATGACGGCAAAGGCGTGAGAGTCATAAGCCAAACCTCACAGGTCTCCGATTGGCTAGAAAATATTGAGAATTTTGGCGGAGCGTTACTCTGCGAACAAAAGGTGCCATTTATCCGAGAGCTCGCGCAGTTAGTTTCACGAAATCCCTCCGGAGAACTGCGATCCTGGGACACGGTTCAGACTGTTCAGAAAAATGGCGTTTGCTCGGAAGTTATCGCACCGGCCCCCGGCCCAGTGGACAGCCTGGGTGCGAAGGAAATAGCAAAGAAGATTGCTCGAGGTTTAGAGGTAATCGGAGTGATGGCCGTCGAAATGTTCGAAACCACAAACGGGGAGCTCTTAGTCAACGAGCTCGCTATGCGCCCCCATAATTCCGGACATTTCTCGATTGAGGGTTCGAAAACCAGTCAATTCGAGCAGCATCTAAGAGCGGTTTTGGATCTTCCTTTAGGGGATACGGAGTTGGTGGGTGGTGGCTCAGTGATGGTCAACCTACTTGGCGTGGACTCGAAGAACAGACTGGTTGAAAACTATGCCGCCGCCATGTCGAAGTTTCCTAATCTCAAATTCCACTCCTACCAAAAAGCGCCACGTCGGGGTCGGAAAATGGGTCATATTACCGCTTTGGGTCAAAACCATCTGGAGTTATTGACGGATTGCCACGAAGCTGCCGAACTTCTGTACCGAACCGATTTGCGAATAAAGTAAAGCTGAGAATTAGGGAGAAAACGACATGGCAGAAATCGCGATAGTTATGGGATCGGATTCGGATTGGCGAATCATGGAGCAGGCGAACATCGTGGTAATGGAGTTTGGTCTTGATGCTGAAGTCGAAGTTCTTAGCGCTCACAGAACTCCTGAAAAAATGCTCGATTGGGCCAAGAACGCTAGCGATAACGGTATCAAAGTGATCATCGCGGGCGCCGGCGGCGCCGCCCATCTGCCCGGCATGATTGCCTCGATGACTTCACTGCCTGTAATTGGCGTGCCAGTTAGCTTGGGGAGCTTGGACGGCATGGACTCACTGTTATCCATCGTGCAGATGCCAGCTGGTGTTCCAGTGGCCACCGTTTCGATTGACGGAGCAAAAAACGCAGGCCTTTTGGCCCTGAGAATTTTGGCTATAGCGACACCGGAATTAGGAGCAAAGCTCGACGCCTACCGAGCATCGATTGCAGAGCAAGTAGAGCAAAAGAATCAAAACCTGAAGAAAAGTCTCTAATCAGCTAAGTCTCAGCTGATTTACATTTGCTCAAAACACGATAACGCTCAGCCTATTTGGAGCATCTCAACCTAAGGTTGAAGGTGTCTGGGAGGTTAGCTATGCGCAAATTATTGGTTGGTGCGAGCCTGATTTTTGCTTCCTTAGTGCTTTCTGGCTGCGGCGTTTTCTACCCGAACTGGGGGGCAACGGCTTTGCCTGAAGAGCCTGTAATCACTTTCGAGGCCAATCAGGAAGCGGAGACTTCGGCCGAACCAGAAGCTTCATTAGAACCAGCAGCGTCAGAGACCCCGGAGGAAACCGAAACTTCAGAGCCAGCCACAAACCAACTGGCCGTCGACGTAGTTATCCTGATTGCCGAAGCCTATTCGGATACTGGGATGCTGGAAGTCGTAGCGCAGGTGCCGGGTATTACGGAGTCCGGTGGCACTTGCACAATGAGATTTATCGGATCGGACATTGAAAAAATAGTCAAGGTTTCAGCCCAGTCAGCCTCTGACTACACCCAATGTTTCCCAATTGAAGTTCCGCTTTCTGATTTACCTTCTGGTTCCGGAATTGTGACTGTTAGATACGAGTCAGAATTTCACCTCGGCACATCTGCTGCTAGCTCGGTGGTCATCCCATAATGTTCAAAAAGCTCATTGGGCTAATTACTGCCTCCCTGATGGCTATTATCGGAATAGTTTCGATTCCTATTGCCATGGCGCCTGCTCAGGCCGCGCCTCCAGCAAGCGCCTTTGACCCGGGTCTAATCATTAGCGACAGCGTATTTTTTGATTTCGGCTCCATGACCGTGGCTGACATTCAGCAATTTTTGGACTCTAGGGTCTCTGCCTGCAGATCCACCGACCCTGCCATTGATTGCCTTAAGAGCATCAAGAGTGAGATTCCAGAGACTCCAGCCACTACTTCAACCGAAGTTGGACCTTGTTTGGCTATTCCAGCAAACCCCGCGGCCAGTGCTGCCGAGGTTATCTATGCGGTCGCGGTGGCCTGTGGAATCAACCCAAAAGTCTTGATCACCAAGCTCCAGAAAGAGCAGGGCTTGGTTACCTCGACCAAACCGACCTCTTACATGTACCGTGCGGCAATGGGCTTTGGATGCCCGGATTCGGACCCTGGTATCTGTGGGAAGGTCTACGTCGGGCTTTTTAACCAGCTCTATCGAGCCAGTAAACAGCTCCGTTGGTATGGAAACCCTGACGGTTCTTTCACCTACTGGAAGCCCGGACGCACTGTTTCAATGCGTTACAACCCAAAGTCATCGTGTGGAACCAAGAGCTTTGAGCTAAAAAACCAGGCAACAGCGAATCTCTATTACTACACGCCGTACACCCCCAACAACGCGGCTCTGGAAAACATGTATGGGTCGGGCGACAGCTGCTCGGCCTATGGCAACAGAAACTTTTGGCGCTTTTATCACGACTGGTTTGGCTCGCCTATTGGCGGCGGATATCTGCTGAAGGCCGCCGGGACCGAAACATTCTTGATCGCGAACGACAAGAAATTCTTGGTTGGCGACTCCAGGCTGCTTGCGGCACTTAGGCCACTAGGCCCAATCGGCGAAATTTCTTCCGCCTACCTGGAGAGTTTTACGACTATCGGTGAGGCCACTCAACTTGTGTCTGACTCCGATTCTGGAGCGAAGTACTTACTCGTAGACGGCATCAAGTATTCGGTGGCCGATTGCCAGATAGCGGTTCAGTTCGGCGCTAATTGCGACGTCACTATCGCCTTGAGCTCGCTTCAGTTGAATACCTTTATTGACGGCGGCGCTCTTACCCGCTTGGTGCAAACCGAAGACGGTAACCGCTACTGGATCGAGAACGCAAGCTCTCGAGTGGTGGTTGATGATCTTGCGTTGCAGACTGTTGGCGGGCAGGCAATCAATGCGACTCCAATGACTATCGAACAGCTAGTTTCAGTCTCACCCGGGGCCGCTCTGGCATCTGAGTCTGTGATGTTTACCGTTGCCGGTAGCGCACAAAAGGCCATCGCATCCGGGGGCAAGACTTACCTCCTAAATTCGTCTTTGGTGACTTCGACTGGACTAACCAAGTGGTTTGATCAGGCTCCTTCGGCAATTGACCTTCAAGCGATTGAATCCACGCTAGTTTCAGATCAGATCAGAGGCTTTGTCGCTAGTCAGTCTGGAGAGACCTTTGTTATCACTTCTGCAGGAAAACTGCCAGTAACGGATCCTGAAAATTGGACCGATCAAGTAGTGACTGTTTCTGAGGCTTTTTTGGCGAAAATGCCAACTGTCAATGCTGCACTGGCCGCTCCGGCCGTTATCACTTCGGCGGGCAATAAGTTTTCTTACTTCGTTCAGTCAGCGGAGCGAAGAATATCAGGCGACAAGAACATGATTGGCATGTTCCTGTCCCTAATAGGTCAGCCAAAAACAATCGAGTTGCCTCAGTCAGCCATCAACACGATTGAGAAAGTGGGAGAAGCTATTGCACCCGGCGCAATTGTGAAATCGAGTTCTTCCTCAACTCTTTATTTGGTAGATGATCTGACAAATAAGATCAAGCTTGCATCTTCCGCTCAGGCCACCAGCGTCTCGAAATCTAAGACTTTCACAATCAGCAGTTCAGATCTTGCCGGGCTTGAAACTCGAACTGGATTTACTTCTGGCAAGGTCCAGTGCGACGGCGCTGTCTACTTGTTGGATCGTGGAATTCTTTACCCAACCTCGCCCGCTGCTGCCGCGGAGTTCCCCGGTAGCGTTTACCCACTCTCCACTGTTACTTGCGCAGCCCTACAGCTTTCGACCCGCTCGGTCGGGCAGTTTATTAGGACAAATAATGGAATCATTTACTTGATTCAAGACGGCACCAAGCATCGAGTTTCCTCCTGGGAGCACCTTGCACGGCTTCGTGGCGATGGCCCCGGCTACATTCAGGCGACCAATTACTTCTCCGCCCGGATACCAACCGGCGGAGCTGCCCCTGCAACTGTTCAATTGGCGTCCTTGGAGGGCATACCAGCTGGAGATTTCGGCGAGCTTACCTTTGTGGGAACAGTCCCTGAGGTCATTCAGGTTGTGCCAAAACCGACCGCTGAAGGCACTCAAACGCCTGATTCGGCCCCATCTACAGATTCAGCTGGTGATTCCGAGGCTGAGGTCACCGGCGAAATCCGGTACCGAGTGGTTTCGGGGGACAGCTTGAATAAGATTGCAGCAAGCTTTGGGGTGACTGCAGCGCTGCTGCAGGAGTACAACTCTATTTCGAACCCGAACCTAATTTCCGTTGGACAACTCATCAGGATTCCAAAGTCAGGCTCGTCTGGCCAGCAGGGGCGAGCACCGGATGTTGCGGCGGAACCGGAACCAACCCCTGAGCCAGAAGCGACTGAGACTGTCGTGGAATATCGAGTGCAGTCGGGGGACACGCTTCTGCGCATAGCTTCGAAGTTTGGAATTTCTAGCTCTGCACTGCAGAGTTTTAACTCAATTTCTAACCCGAACCGAATATCGGTGGGGCAACTTCTGAAGATTCCAACATCCACTGACAACACGAATGTCGCCCAGGCCCAGGAGCCAGAAGAACCGGAAGTGCAAAAGACATACACGGTTGTTTCGGGCGACACAATCTGGGGCATTTCCAGAAAGCTTGGAGTTTCCTCGTCGGCGCTGGCCACGCTAAATGGAATTAATAATTCGAATTTCATTCGAATCGGTCAGGTTTTAAAAGTTCCTAGTTAGCCGCATCCCATGCGGATTTCACTATTTCTTTCAGTCCAAAAGAAGCCTTAAATCCAAATACCTTTTCAATGCGGTTCGTGTTCGCCACTAACCTCGGCGGGTCACCCGGTCTGCGATCGGCCAATACCTCTTCAAAGCTAATTCCGGATGCTTTTCTGAGTTCTTCTAATACCTGGAGTACGGATGCTCCTTGCCCGGTTCCTACATTGAAGGTTGAGTATTTTTGATTTGGCGTATTTAGGTAATCCACGGCCATCAGATGTGCTTTTGCCAGATCCCCGACGTGGACGTAATCCCTAATGCAACTGCCGTCTGGCGTCGGATAGTCGGTGCCAAATACGATCGGCTGTTCTCCGCGTTTTAACTGAGCTATTGCAATCGGAATTAGGTTGAGTTCGGCCGTGTCTGCAAGCTTTTTCGACTCAGACCCTGCCACGTTGAAATACCTCAGGTTTACGCCCTTGAGTCCCCAAGTGGCGGCGTTTTTAACCATCCATTCCCCGACGAGTTTGGTCTGTCCGTAGGGGTTGACGGGCACCCCGAGGTAGTCTTCGTCCACTAAATCCAGGGCGGGCATTCCATAGGTTGCAGCGGACGAGGAGAACACTAATTTTTTCACGTTTTTTTCTCGCATTGCTAGCAAAAGGTTGGCGAGTCCGCCGATGTTGTCCAAAAAGTACTGTTCGGGAATCTCGACCGATTGTCCAACCTGTTTTCTGGCCGCTAGGTGTATGACGGCGTCAAATTTGGTTTCGCTCATTAGCTCGGAGAGCTTCTCGACAGCATCCGAAGAGGCGAGGTTTATGGCGACTATAGGCGAAACAATCCTCTTGGCAACTCCAGTTGATAGGTCGTCGACAATCGTTACGGAGTGACCCTCGCGCTCAGCTAGCGCTGCAACATGAGCGCCAATGTAGCCCGCGCCTCCCGTTAGAAGAAGATTCATGCCTAAAGGCTACCTTGAAGGTTTATGAACAAAAGGGAAATTTGGCAAATAGTTCGACTTGACAGCAACATACTTACAACGATGTAATTACATCAATGGATTTCTTGAGATAGGGGAATGAGCATGGAACAGCGCGGTCAAGTGCCTACCAACTGGTTCGTCGATGTGCTTAGGCTCGGGGTAGCTGGCGCCTACGGCGATTCCGAAGGAAACCCCCTCGGCTGGCAAGAGGACGCTCTATGCTCGCAAACCGACCCAGAAGCTTTCTTCCCCGAAAAAGGTGGATCGACTAGAGACGCCAAGAAGATTTGTTCGCAGTGCTCGGTTAGATCTCAGTGCCTAGAGTATGCGCTGCAAAACGATGAGCGATTCGGTATTTGGGGTGGGCTTTCTGAGCGCGAACGTCGCCGTCTGCGCAAGTCCGCTTAACAACTCGTGTCAACGCTCTCGGTAGCGACAGTCGTAGTCTCACATGGGGCGTTTGATTATTTAGCCACCACTCTCAAAGCTTTGTCAGTTCAGACCCACGCGATTGAGCAAATAGTTGTTGTTGAAACTAGTTCCGACCCATCCTGTTTAGCGATAGCCAAAGAATTCGGGTTCTCCGTTGTTGAGCCCGGTGACATCAAACTCGGAGCCGCAATTGAATCCGGATTCCAATCCCTAAAGGCTCTTCCTGGTTGGCTCTGGATTCTCCACGACGATTCGGCCCCCGAACCCGTAGCGCTTCAAATGCTCGCGAGTGCAGCCGAGCTGTCCCCGTCGGTCGCGATTGTCGGACCGAAGCTTTTGGAGTGGGGAAACGAAATCCAAATTCAACAGCTTGGAATCACTGTTACTCCAACAGGCAAGCCTTTCTTACTGGTCGAAAATCAATATGACCAAGGTCAACACGACGGCTCTAGAGACACTCTTGCCGTTTCCACAGCTGGCATGTTGGTGGCCGCGGGTCTCTGGCAGAAACTCGGCGGCTTGAATGACACCGCACCAGTGTTTGCCCAAGACATAGAGTTTTGTGCGAAGGCTCGAGTCGCTGGATTCCGAGTGGTGGTAGAGCCACGAGCTAGGATTTCGCACGCAGGTCTATCGATGCAGCAAGCTAGAACTAGAAAGTGGCTTGGAGGGAGTCGCTCCCATGCTCTTTCCAGAGCGCACGTTCATCTGGCTGGCGTACTTTCTCCGGCCATGCTGCTACCTCTTGTGTATTTAGCGCTACCGCTTGCAGCTTTGATTTCGATTCCTCAAAACTTAATTACGAAAAAGCCCACTCGAATCTTTGGTCAGTTCGCGGCCTGGCTTTGGGCATGGTTCACAATTGGCTCAAGGCTTGGAGCTCGTAAGAGGCTTCGAGGTCTCGGAAAGACCAGGCCCTTGAGGGATTTTCTGGCTACTCGAGCTCAACGAAAAAAACGCCGAGAAGCCAAATTTGAGTATGTAACTGAAGTCCAAGAGTCAACTGGAAAGGGCCTATTCTCTAGCGGCTCAGTCTGGCTAGGTTTGCTGCCGCTTGTTTTTGGTTGGTCCCTTTTGCCTGTCGGCGCTATCTACGCGGATCGACTGGTTCCAATCGGCGATTCGTTCGGATCGATTTGGTCGGCCACGGCTCTGTCGCAGGTTCCATACTTGTCGGGAATCAACTTACCGACAGATCCATTCAACTGGGTGCTGTCTGTCTTTGGCCTCACTCTCAGTTCTAACCCGAGCTTGGCTCTAGCTATTTTCGTATTCGCGGCACCGGCACTCGGCTTTATGGGTTTCTGGATGCTGACCAGCTTGTTCGTCGCTCGAGTCTGGGTGCGGAATTTGGTGGGTCTTTTGTTCGCACTCAGCCCTCAGGTTTTGCTGGTCCAGGCTATGGCTGGCGTGGCGGACCTGGTTACGATTTCCGTGGCTCCGTGGCTGACATTCGTTCTTATCAAGGCGGCAACGAGTTACAACTCATCACGAACTTGGCGCTGGGTCGGACTGGCCGGTTTGTTGGCTGCCTTGGTGGCAGTAAGCAACCCCATAATCTTTTTGCTTTTCGTGATTTTTGGTATTGCGCTTGGCGCCAATAACATTCGCAAGCTCCCGATCCTGAGTTGGTTTGCAATGCCTGGAGCGGTGCTTATCTACCCTTGGGTGTCACTGGCCGTTGAACAAAATCAGGTTGCTTTCCTCACGGTCACTAGCTCGGCGTTTTTGCCGTTGGCAAGCCCCTACGACTCAGTAATTGCTCTTATCTTTCTTGGCGTGGCAGGAATCGGTGCGGCAGCAAGTCTTTTTGGCCCCCGGTTGGCAGTTTCAGTCAGCTCTTGGATCGTAGCGATTATTTTGGGGCTATGCACTGTGTATCAGCCAATTGCTGGGAGTTTCGCCATGCGAGCAATCAGCTTTGCGGCCTTGCTAATCGGGGCTGGATTGGTCCTCGACAGGCTAAACCGTAAATGGGCAATCGCTGCGGCATCTATAGCCGCAAGCGCAGGGGTATTGGCATCGGGTCTTGTTTACGGACCGTTGGCGCCAGATCAAGCTTATTTCGGGCCGCAGCGGCAGGCTCCAGCTCTAGTTGTCGCGGCAGCTGAGGTTGATGAGGGGATAAGAACCCTGCGGATTGATGTCAATGACAATCAGGTCGATGCGGAGCTGCTATGGGGAGCTGGGAGGAGCCTTGAGCAGACAAGCTTGGCATACCAGCTTTTACTTCCAGCCAGCCCAATTGCTTCTGAGCTTGCCCAGTTGAGCGGCTCGCTGGTTGCGGGTAACCCAACTGGAGTTCGGGACCTGCTTTCTAGTCTTGGTATTGATTTTGTGCTGCTGGAGGGAGAACACCAGGAGAGTATTTCCGCTGCTCGGGCTGCTATTGATTCGATGACCATGCTGCAGGCTGCTGGTCAGACTCCCTATGGTCATTTATGGCAGGTGGTCGGCTCGGCTAGCAACATCCCATCGAGCCTTGAGTCACCGAGCAATAGGAATCTTCAGCTTGTGATTCTTGCTGGGTTCTTGCTACTTGCAATTCCAACCCCCGCCTCTATTCGGGGAGCCAAAAGATTGGTGAAGCAAAAGTGAAGATCGTAGGTCGCACTGTTCTCGCCGTAGCTTTGGTTGGGTTATTTCTTTCGCAAATTGTGTTGACGCAATTTCCGGTGCTCTCAACCTCGACGTCTTTCGCTATTCCTTCTTCCCTTACTGTGGCTGTGGAGCCGCTCCCGCTCGAGCTATATTGCCCGGGCGCGTTTGCTGAAGTCGGTGGCGAGTCTGGAGTTGAACTTGGTCAAATAGATCGAATTGGTGAGGCGAGTATTTACCAATTTTTGGGAAGCGGCCAGCTCAATGTTGATCCTGGTCTCACAACAACACCTGGTGCCAGGTTGGTCGCTGTGGGCGATAACCAGTCAACCGGCCTGTTATCAGTGATTCAGTCTCAAGGAATCTCCCGGGACCGCGCCGTTGGGCTCATGGCAAGTACTTGCTCACAGCCATTATTTAGCGGGTGGTTTATTTCAGGTGCTGCAGCGCTGGGGCAAGAAACCGTCTTGCTCCTTGCGAACCCCAGCGAGTCAGAGACCTTAGTGTCACTGCAGTTTCTGGTTCCGGGCGGCAAGATTTCAAAACAGGTCAGTCTGGCCGCGGGGCAAACTGAGGTCTTACCGGTTTCCTCAGTGATTTTTCAGGAGCCAATGTTTTCCCTGTGGTTTGAAACCAGCGGAGTTCCCATTTCCATTGCCATGCAGCAAAGAGCAACCGCTGGCCTCTCCACCCGAGGGGTGGACATGCAACTCCCGAGCCTGGCCCCAGCTAACGATAATTTAATAACCGGGTTAAGCGTTCGATCCGAAGGCTTCGAAAAGCCAGTCTTGAGGTTGTTTAATTTTGGAGACATTCCAACCGAAGCCGTCATTACTGCGGTTGCAAGCAACAACGTTGTGGTCCTGAGGCAGCAGGTCCAGCCTGAGGGTTTTACCGAGATTGAACTTGATCTAACCGACGGCGATTACCTCGTCAAAGTGGAGAGCACTTCACCGCTTTTGGCGGGCATCAAAAACACTATTTTGAAGCCGGTGGTGGATTTTTCTTGGCTTACTCAGTCCTCAAAATTTACAGATTTGACCATTCCGATTCCAAGCTATAAAACTCGATTACACGTCGCAAACTTCGGCTTGACGGCTCTGGCCGTAAACCTAGAAATAACCAATGGAACCAGGGTCGAATACCAAAGCTTTGAAATCTCCTCACTATCTCAAGTCTCGTTGCCGATAAGTGGGGACTCGATTCGTATCAACTCTGCTTCGGAGTTTACGGCCGCGCTTGAAGTTATTGACGTGCCTGGTTACGCCGTTATAAATCCTCGTGAAAATCAAAACTTTGGAGAAGCTCTTTCGGTCAGTGTCCGATAGCTCACTGGTCTAATAAGTCCCAGGGTTCTTTGCCAAGCAGGCTCGCGGCGGCCGAAACCACGGCCTGTTCAATCTGAATCCTTGGATCCGAGTTCCTAGAGCTTGCGCTTCTTTCAATCGGAATTCGGTAGAGAATTATGGTCATAGTTTCGGGTCTTGTGTGCCAACGGTTCAGAGATTCCGGACGCTCCTGGAGCGGTACTTCTTCGATCTTCCAATTCAAGGCTCCAAGTTCCTCTGGAAACCGAGACCGAAGATAATCCGCAGTGTCAGCAACTGCATCCTGAAAAAAAGTTTGGCGGCTCAGCCCGTGGCGAAAAAGTTTTGACGGTACCGGTCGGCGCATGCCTCTGCCGTGACGATCTCTTTTTTGCGGGATTGAAACCATGGTGCCATTGTATTCTTGGCGGGTAACCTAATCGGGAGATCTCTATTGACCAAATTTGATGAATTTGTTAAGACCTACGACGTTCGTGGGCTGGTGGGGAGTCAACTTACCGAAGAAGTTGTCGAATGCTTTGGTGCGGCATTTGCCGATGAGCTCGACCTGGTGGGTAAAGAATTTGTGGTCGGCCATGACATGAGAGATTCTTCTCCGGGTTTCGCGGCAGCCTTTTCACTTGGCGCAAGAAAGCGCGGAGCAAACGCTGTCATGTTGGGCCTGTGCTCAACAGACATGAACTATTACGCTTCGGGGCTCTTGAATCTTCCAGCAGCGATGTTCACAGCGAGCCATAACCCTGCCAGCTACAACGGAATAAAGCTTTCGCGAGCCGGAGCAAGGGGCATAAGCCTTGACACTGGACTCGCGGCAATTAGCGATAGGGCGGCAGTTTTTTTCGAAAGCGGTATTCCGGCTGATTTCATTACAGGCTCAGAGCGAAACCTTTCGGTCATGGCTGACTACTCGAACTACCTTCGCAAGCTGGTTCCTTTGCAAGGTATCCGCAAGCTCAAGATCGTAATTGATACTGCAAACGGCATGGGCGGTCTTACGGTCCCCGTTGTTCTCGGTGACAATGCTTCAATAGAAATGGTCCCGATGTATTTCGAGCTGGACGGCTCATTTCCAAATCATGAGGCAAATCCGCTGGATTCAAAAAATCTCGTTGATCTGCAGCAAATGGTTGTTTCCTCAGGCGCGGATCTGGGTCTTGCGTTCGACGGTGATGCCGATCGTTGCTTTGCGGTTGATGAAAAAGGCTTTGCCGTTACTCCGTCCGCGGTCGCCGCAATCGTCTCCAAGCGCGAGATTTTGAGGGTCCAGGCTTCGGGGGAAAAGACTCCAATCGTGCTGCATAACTTGCTCACATCCAAGTCGGTATCGGAGACGATAATCGCACACGGTGCTATTCCACAAATAACCAAGGTTGGGCACTCGCTAATCAAAGACCAAATGGCATCAACCGCTGCGGTCTTCGGTGGGGAGCACTCGGCGCACTACTACTTTCGTGAGTTCTGGGGCGCGGATAACGGGATGCTTGCCGCAATGCACCTAATCAGCGAGCTCGGATTGCAAGCCCGGGCCATGTCTGAAATTTCGGCTGACTACACACCATATTTTGCGTCCGGTGAAATTAACTCAACTGTCATTAACGCCCATGAGGCTCAGTTGCGGGTCGCGGCGGAGTTCGAAGGAGCTTTTGTCGATCAGCTCGATGGAAAGACCTACGGTCACCAAGATGGTGAAATCTGGTGGTGGTGCAATATCCGCTCTTCAAACACGGAGCCGTTATTGAGACTAAACGTCGAGTCAAATCAGGAATCGGTGATGCATCAAATTCGCAATCGAGCTCTCGCTGCAATTACATCCAAGGCTTGAGAGCGATTGCTCAGCAATTAGTCGATTATAAATTCCTAGGTTTCCTGCTCCGCTTCGAGCTAAATTTAAGGAGCGATTCCAATGACCATTACTGTTAGAGGTAATCGCAGGCGATTGGAGGGTGATTTGATTCACAAGGTGCTGGTTGTTGACGATGATGATGCCCTTCGAGAAATGGTCGGCCTCGTGCTGGCTGGAGCAGGATACGAGCCGGTCTTTGCCGCAGATGGAATCTCGGCCGTAGAGATTTTCAAAGACAGAAATCCAGATTTAGTTCTTCTAGACATAATGCTCCCCGGTCAATCGGGGATTGAGGTTTGCAAGCAGATTCGAGCCGTGTCCGGTGTGCCAATTGTCATGTTGACAGCCAGGGGAGACACCAACGATGTAGTCCTGGGTCTTGAAGCTGGTGCCGATGATTACGTTGTGAAGCCTCATAAGGGTGAAGAGTTGATTGCAAGGGTCAAGGCCCGACTTCGACCGTTGCCAGATGATTCTTTAGTTCTCCAAGTCGGAGGTCTTACGCTGGACCCGAAAACTTTCGAAGTTCAACGAGAGGGCGCGAATCTTTCGCTAACGCCTTTGGAGTTCAAGTTGCTTCACACCTTGGCCTCGAAGCCCCAACAGGTTTTTAGCAGAGAAATGCTCCTCGAGCAGGTTTGGGGCTACCAGTACAAGGCTGACACTCGTCTGGTGAATGTTCACGTTCAACGATTGCGGTCGAAGGTCGAAAAAGATCCTGAGAACCCAAAGATTGTCATGACAGTCCGTGGTCACGGATATCGGGCTGGCTCAGAGACACTGTGATTTCGCTGTTTAGGCGATCGCTAACTGCCAGAACTGTGGTCGCAACCGTTTTGCTCAGTGCTTTTGCGCTGGTTACCATTGGTGGATTTTTGTCCTACTCGTTGGCAGATGGCTTTTATCAAAATCGACTTGATCAGGTGCTTAGCGAAACAGAGCGCGCGGTAAGCAGCGTCCAGGGAACAGTGTCGGCTGCCTCGGTAAACGACGAAACTGCCCTGCAGACACTCATAAATGCCGTTGTTCCGTCCCTAGAAATAGTTGGTGGTTCTGGCTCCAGGCAGGTTGCACTTCTTAGAAGCCCAGGGCAAGCCCAGCTTCAGCTCTTTCAGTCCCCGATTTCTCAGGATTTAGACCTCAAGACTATTCCTGAGGAGCTGCGAGTCCAGGTTCGGGAATCTGCTGGCATCCTCACCTACACACCAGTGAGCTTTTCTAAGGACGGTGTCCTGGTTGCTGGACTTACGGTTGGAGCTCCAGTGGTGATTCCACTTGCTGGAAACTTTGAACTTTTCCTGGTTTTTGATCTGAGTGCGGAGCAGCAAGCTTTAGCGCTTGTTCAAAGTGCGATTACGGTCGCCGGAATAATTCTTCTGGCTCTAATCGCCCTGGTTAGCTATTTGGTCACCCGCTCTGTGGTGCGACCGGTGGAGCAGGCAGCCCGTGCCGCTCAGACGCTGTCGGCCGGAAAACTTGATGAACGATTGGTTGAGCGTGGTGATGACGTGTTAGCTCAGCTTGCTAGATCTTTCAACAAGATGGCTGCGAGCTTGCAGCAACAGATTCAACAGCTGGACTCACTCTCTAAAATGCAGCAACGTTTTGTTGCCGACGTTTCTCATGAATTAAGAACGCCGTTGACAACCATAAAGCTCGCGGGTGAAGTCATTTTCGGAAATAGGGAGAAGCTAGACCCGGCTCTTTCGCGATCAGCGGAGCTAATGCAGAACCAAATTGAGCGCTTTGAGGTGCTGTTAGCTGACCTCCTAGAGATATCTAGGTATGACGCGGGAGCGGTGGTTGCTGATCTTGAAACCCAAGATCTAAACGCCGTTGTTGGGGCCTCGATCGCCAGCATTGAGCCCCTTGCTCAGGCAAAGAATACCGAGATTCGAATTGACTTACCTAAGGGACCGGTAGAGGCTGATTTTGATGCCAAGCGCATCGAGAGACTGCTGCGCAATTTACTTTCTAACGCTGTCGAGCACGGAGAGGGTCGAGCCATAATTGTTCAAGTTGGTCAAAATGCCAGCTCGGTCGCGGTTTGTGTTACCGATTCGGGAGTTGGAATGTCACGACTGCAACTCGACAGAGTTTTTGACCGGTTCTGGCGAGCGGACCCGGCTCGGCAAAGATCCGTGGGCGGGACTGGCTTAGGACTTGCAATTTCCAAAGAGGACGCAACCCTGCACCGGGGATGGCTGCAGGTTTGGTCCAAGCCGAATAAAGGCACTAGCTTCCGGTTGACGCTTCCCAGACGTGCAGACTCTGTGATTGGAAACTCGCCAATACCGCTTCCACCTAGATCGGTGCAGACATGATGAAAAAGGCCTTTGTTCTTATTGCGACTTTGGTTTTGGCTGGGTGCGCGTCAATACCAACTCAGCTGGATATTCAAACCGGTCCAGATATTGCTCCTGAGGCTCAGCAGGAATTTGCTTACTACACGCCGTCAGGACCGTCCCTGAATGCCACTTCGCAGGAAATAGTGTCGGGATTTTTAGCCGCGGGAACCAGCCCCCTAAATGACTACGCCGTGGCGAGAGAATTTCTGAGTGAGGATTTCGCTCAGCGTTGGAACCCCGAGAACCAGACAGTAATTAGAGCCGGTGCTCCGGTTTTTCGGCAGGCAGGGGAGTCCTTGGTCGTCGTTGAGCTACGCGCTGGAGCGAGAATTGATGATCAGGGTCGCTACGAGGACTCGGTTGAGCTGTCAACAACAAACCTTAGATTTATGGTCGCCTTGCAAGATGGCCAATGGCGGATCTCAAGCGCTCCTAATCTGACCGTTGTTACACCTCCAGTGTTCAGCGTGGTGTTTAACGCCTTCCCTGTCTACTTTCTGGATTCGAGCATGGAGAGCCTGGTTCCTGATTTGCGCTGGTTCCCAACCAAGACCTCTACTCCGACCAGGCTGGTAAATGCCTTGCTCGCAGGACCAAGTGCTTGGCTGTCCTCGGGTGTCAGGTCAGCAATCCCTGAGGGCACTCAGTTGACAATCAGCGCGGTACGAATCCTGGATCGCAGCGCTCAAGTTGATCTCGATTCTGACGCACTTGCTGCCGGACAGCAGGATAGAAGGAACATGCTCGGACAGTTGAGATCAACCTTGACTCAACTGCCCGGCGTTGACGATATTTCGCTCTCCGTGAATGGAGCGTTTCAGGAAATAGCGCCGGGAGGCGCGGAGCTTAATGACGAAATGAGTATCAGCTACGTCCTAAAGCCGACAGGAGTTGAGCCGCTAACCAGCATCGGTTCGATGCCTCTTTCTGGGACACAGGCCATGGTGACGAACTACAGCCCAAAACTAATAGCGATCACAGACAACGGTGATCAAGTCGCCTTCACGAGCGCTGATGGCGTTTTTGAACTAACCAATCAGTCACTGCGGGTTGAGGTCACCAAGCTGAGTTCTTTGATCGACGTCGTAGCGCTTGAATATGACGCGACTGGATCGCTGTGGGCTTTTCCTGCCGATGCCAGTTTGCCCGTTGAGGTTTACTACCAGACCACTGTGGTTCGAACTCTAGCCAGTCCATTCTTGGGGCTCCGGCTGGCAGCAGCAATTGCGCCCGAGGGCACTCGCGTCATTCAGTCAATACAGACTGAGGACGCGGAGTCATTCCTGGACGTTGGGGTCGTGCTCAGAGACGCCAATTCAATCCCATTAGCTCTGAATCAAGGCTTGAGAATCCAACCAGTTCTGGGAACGCCCATTGCAGTTGCGTGGCAGGAGCAGGCATCAATGCGTGTTCTTGAGAGGACTGCGAGCGGCCTGACGGCTTTAAGCGAGTACTCCATCTCGGGTCCAAGAACGCAGCTACCTATGCCTCCAACCGCGGGTATCGAGTTGCATGCTGCTGCTTCATCGGCAAGCAATTACATGCTCTCGGAATTCGGGGAGGTCTGGCTCTTCTCGGCTAATAGCTGGCGCCGAATCGCAACCGGGGTGTCCAGTATCAGCCCACTTCGCTAACAGGCAATTTCTTAGAATGTTTTTCAACAAAAAGGCATAGCTTCCTCCCGTAAATTACAATAATGCGCAGGCTAATTGGATGTTCAAGGCCCTTCTAGATTTTGTCTTCCCCACCGCATGTGCCGTTTGTGAAACTCCTCCCAGTCCGCTTTGTGATGGTTGCGCTCCTGCGTTTGATGTCGCGCAATCCTGGTTAGGTAGCACGCCGGTTTGGAATGCCAGCGAATATAGCGAGCCAATTGCGAGAATTATGACCGCTTATAAAGATCAAAACAGAACAGCGCTTGTCACCTACTTAGCTCCCGGCCTCAAAAAAGCAGTGGCCGAAGCAGTTCTCGTTCTTGGAGAGTGCTGGATTTGTCTCCCACCAAGGAATCGGGTGAACTTCAAAAAACGCGGTTTCGACCCGGTCGCGCTGTTGATTGCCGGCGGCGACAATTCGCTGCCTAAGCAGTTGCCGAGCACCACTCTCAGGTTTCACCGTCAAGTTCGAGATCAACGCAGGCTGAATAAACCAGCGCGCGAATCTAACGTCTCGGGTTCCATGGAGGCTAATCCTGGATCCAAAAGAGTGTTGTTGGTCGACGATGTGATGACAACTGGCTCAACACTCAAAGAATGCACCCGAGCTCTGAGTGCTGCTGGTTACGAAGTTGCCGGAATCTGTGTATTAGCCAAGAGAAACCTCTAAAGCCGGAGCGAGGTCAAAGAAAAAGGCGTAGTTTGGTATGACGGCGAAACAGCCGACTAGGAGGTAAAAATGGAACTTCGAATTTCAGCGAAAAACCTCACGGTCTCGGATCGTTTCAGAGACTATGTAACCGAGAAGGCCGGCAAGGTTGAGCAATTTGCTCATCGACCGCAGGAACTGAACATAAAAATAACTCGTTACGACCACTCAAAGGCTGCCGGTCAAGAAGACCAGGTCGAACTGACCGTTTATGAACCAGGACACGTGGTTAGGGCCGAGGCAAGGGCTTCGGATAAGTTTGCTGCTTTTGACATGGCCTTCGCAAAGCTGCTCGAGCGACTCAGGCGGTATTCAGACAAGCAAAAAAAACACCAAGGTCTTGGGGCGAGCGAGCTAGCTGCGTCTGACTTTAGAGACCTAGCGATTGTTCCTGCGGATTCTCAGCTGCTAACCGGCGAAATTCCAATTATGGAGCAGGAGCAGCCCGAAGAACCAGAGGGCCAGCTTGTGATTCGCTCGAAAGAGTTTGAAAAGAATGCGATGACCAAAGAAGAAGCGGTCAGCCACATGGAGCTGGTAGGGCACGACTTCTACCTCTATCACGACCTTGAACATGATAAAGCTGCGGTAGTTTATAGGCGAAAGGCCTACAGCTACGGTGTTATTTCACTCAGCTAGGTGCAACCATCAGCAGCTAGAATTTTATCCGACCATCAAGGAGTAACTCTTGGCATTATTTGTAGACAAACTGCTGCGTGCTGGCGAAGGCAGGATTGTACGAAAGCTTGAGGGCATTGCAAGGGAAGTCAATGCCTTGGAGGTCAACTTCAAAGAGCTCAGTGACGAAGAGCTAAAGGCAGAGACCGATACTCTTCGGGAGCGATACGCAGCTGGCGAATCTTTGGATGACCTGTTGCCAGAGGCTTTCTCGGCCGTGCGCGAGGCTTCGATGCGAACTCTGGGAATGCGTCACTTTGATGTTCAGGTCATGGGTGGAGCAGCGCTTCACCTGGGGAATATTGCAGAGATGAAGACCGGAGAAGGCAAGACGCTTGTAGCGACCTTGGCCTCTTACCTCAACGCTATTCCGGGCCGCGGAGTGCACGTGGTCACGGTGAATGATTTCTTGGCCAAGTATCAATCAGAACTAATGGGAAGAATCTTCCGAGCGCTCGGCATGAGTACTGGCTGCATTATTAGCGGGCAGGACCCCGAAGAGCGCAGGGCTCAGTACGAATGTGACATTACCTATGGGACAAACAACGAGTTTGGTTTTGATTACCTAAGAGACAACATGGCTAACTCCAAGCAAGAGCTTGTTCAGCGAGGACACTTCTTCGCTGTGGTTGACGAGGTCGACTCAATCCTGATCGACGAGGCTCGGACGCCATTGATTATTTCCGGACCCGCAGCAGCCGATGTGAACCGTTGGTTTGGTATTTTTGCAAAGCTCGCCAATGACCTGATTGCCGAAGAGGACTACGAAGTAGATGAGAAGAAAAGAACCATTGGTGTTCTTGAATCCGGAATCGACAAGGTCGAAGATTACCTAGGAATCACCAACCTCTATGAAACGGCGAACACTCCGCTTATCTCTTTTCTAAACAACTCCATTCGGGCCAAGGAACTTTTCAAGCTTGACAAGGACTACGTGGTTGTGAACGGCGAAGTTCAAATTGTTGATGAGCATACCGGCCGGATTTTGCCAGGGCGTCGATACAGCGAAGGCATGCACCAGGCAATTGAGGCAAGAGAGGGCGTGACAATCAAGCCGGAGAATCAAACTCTTGCCACCGTGACACTTCAGAACTACTTCCGTCTCTACAGCAATATCTCGGGTATGACCGGCACTGCTGAGACTGAAGCAGCTGAATTTATGTCCACATACAAACTTGGTGTGGTTTCTATCCCAACCAACCGCAAGATGGTCAGGAAAGACCAATCTGACCTGATCTACAAAAACGAAGAAGTAAAATTCCGAATGGTCGTTGAAGACATCGCCGAACGCCACGAAAAGGGTCAGCCGGTTCTGGTTGGAACCACCAGCGTCGAAAAGAGCGAGTATCTTTCAAAGCTTTTGGCCAAAAGAGGCGTGAAGCACGAAGTGCTAAACGCAAAGAACAATGCGCGCGAAGCAATAATTGTCGCCCAGGCCGGTCGTTTCGGCGCTGTTACGGTTGCCACCAACATGGCTGGGCGAGGAACAGACATCATGCTCGGCGGTAACGCAGAGTTTTTGGCAGTGCAACAAATGGCCAAAATCGGGTTGACATTGGATGAGCAGCCGGAAGAGTATGAAGCTAAATGGGACGAAGTTTTCGACGGCCTCAAAAAAGAGGTTGCCATCGAAGCGGCAAAAGTTTTGGAAGTTGGTGGGCTCTATGTGCTTGGCACCGAGCGCCACGAATCAAGGAGAATCGATAATCAGCTTCGAGGTCGCTCCGGTCGCCAAGGTGACCCGGGAGAATCGCGTTTCTACCTTTCGTTGACAGATGATCTGATGAGACTATTCAACTCCGGTGCGGCAGCGGCACTTATGAATCGAGCTTCAGTGCCTGACGATTCGGCTATCGAATCGGGGGTGGTTTCCAGGGCGATCATGTCGGCTCAGTCCCAGGTCGAGGGGCGCAACGCTGAAATCCGCAAGAACATCTTGAAGTATGACGATGTAATGAACCGCCAGCGTGAGGCGATCTATACCGATCGCCGTCAGATCTTGCAGGGTCAGGACATTTCTGGGACATTCCAGGAGTTCCTCGACTTAGTAATAACCCAAATCGTTCAGTCTGCAGGGCTGGAGTCCAGCTCTGCAGACTGGGATCTCGAGACGCTTTGGGCCGAGCTCAAGGTCACTTACCCCATAGCGCTCGAGGTCGATGAAGTCTTCCAAGAAGCCAGGTCCCGAAGTAAAATCACAGCCGGCTGGTTGACCGAAGAAGTACTAAGCGATGCCCGTATTGCTTATCAAAATAGGATCGATGAGGTTGGCGTGGAAATCATGCGTGAGCTCGAACGTCGCGTAATGCTTTCTGTAATCGACCGGAAGTGGCGCGACCACCTCTACGAGATGGATTACTTGAAAGAGGGAATTGGGCTACGCGCGATGGCTCAGCGCGATCCTTTGATTGAATACCAGCGCGAGGGCTACGCCATGTTCTTGGAGATGATGGCCGGCATTAGGGAAGAGGCTGTTCAGTTCTTGTTCAACGTTGAGATAAAGCAATCGTTGCCAGAAGTTCAGGCCCCGCAGCCAGCACAGCTAACCTATTCAGCTCCCACAGAACAGGGCAAGGTCGATGTTCGCAGGGAAGCTAATCCAAATGCCGATGGAGGAACCAAAGACCCTCAGCGGCCATCTCAGGCGCCCCCGAAGCCCCCACAGGGCGGTCAGGGCAGCTCCTTCTTCAAGAACTAGAGCTGATAAGTACTATCTCGGTAATCCGGAATCGACCGTGCACCATTTCAGCCCTGACGGAAACGGCTCGAAGAACGGAAGATATTTCTAGCAGTACTACTCCTTGATAAGCGCCTTTGTCGGTTGGAAAGATTTTGCTTTGCCTGAAAATTATTGTCGGGCGAGTGCTAGGCCCAACCAGTGCCTGCTGTCTAGCGCGTCGCATTGATCGCTGTGAGATGTCGTAGTAGGCCTTGTCGCTTAGCCACCTAGACAGTTGCTCTGGGCGTCTGACTCCGGCGAGAATCTCAATGTAGGCTGTCGAAATTTCAGCAAAAAGCTTCGCAGGACTTGCCTGAGTAGTGCTTGGTTGTTTCAAGTTCATGGAACCCCCCGATCAAATATTTTTCTGAATTCTTGTCCCCAGTTGAAAAAAATGGAAGACAAATATCGTGATTTGTGGATAACTTTTTGATAACCCCAAGTTCTAATGCAAGATAACCCGTCATGGATATCATCAGTGAACTCGAGTCGGAATTTGAAGCCCTAAGAGCTGGGCAAACGGACAACAAGCGTGCTGGGGTGATTCGAGTCGAACATTTAGGAGGAGTGTCTTTTCTTGGCAACATAGTGGTGGGTATCGACTTTGTTGCTGGAACAGGGAATCAAGCGCTTTTGGTATTTCCAACCGATGCAGTTGCCATGATTACCGCAAATGCGTTGCCAGAACTGCAGCAAAAATCCTTGAGTGATCTGTTGGCAGCTCAACGAAACCCCGTTCGGGTGCATTTCAGCCTGCGTAACCAGGTCAGAAAAGGATGGCTTCTAAGTGAGCACGGACCCTGGTTGCGAATTGCAGTAGAACGAAAGGTTGTCTGGTGCCCCATTGCGGTCGTGACACTAATCGAGGTGTCGGCTGTGGAAAACCTTTAACGGGCGAATGATAACTTTGCCACTCTTCCTTTCAAAGGAGTCCGCATGCCAAAAAGACTAAGAGCGAGACCAGCGAACTGGGTGTTGTTGATAATCAGTTCGTCATTTGTGATCGGCGGGCTCGTGGTCGCAAGCGCCATTAAGCCACTTCCAAGTTATTTGGTGGCATCGTCGACAATTCCCACCGGGACCCTTGTATCTGATGCCGAAATGGTTACCGCCGAAATAGATCTAGAAACCCTGAGCGAGGTGTACGTCACCGCCAGCACGCCTATCGATGGTCTCAGCGTGACGGCTGTAATCGGTAAAGGGGAGTTGATTCCGTTGCGACTAATCGGAAAAGGGCTAAGGCCGGATCAGACGGCTATTCGATTCGTCCCAAACCTAAAGCCAGCCGAATCGATTGTTGCCGGAAGTGTGGTGTCGGTTTGGCAGGTGACTGAGACCGAAGACGGGTTTGTACCCCAAAGGATTGTTTCGGTATCTGAGGTTTTGGCGATTGAGTTTGGCGATGGCTTGTTCGCGGAGGATGCCCCCGATGTTGAGCTCTTGCTCAACCTGGACCAGTCCACTTTGGTGCTGGCGGCAGTAGCCGCTGGGTATCCAATCTATGTTTTACCACTGCCATGACCCTGGTTGACATCCTGAGACCTCAGCCACCAAAGGACCACGAAGAAGACGTCGAAAAAGTCTCGCTGTCCGATCCGGTAATTCGACGAGCAAAGGTAATAGCAGTTTGGGGGAGTGCCGGTAGCGGCAAAACCACGCTTGCGGTGAACATCGGTTTTGAACTGTCTTCCATGGATCTTAAGGTTTTGATTATTGATGCGGACAGCTATCGGCCCTCTGTTGCCGCATGCCTTGGTCTTACAGAACCCGGACCTGGCATAACCGCATTGCTGAGGCTCGCTCGAACCTCACGGCTAAATATTGATGAATTACAACGGCTGACCGAAGAAATCCAGTTCGGAAAGAAGAGCCTTCGAGTGCTAACCGGGCTAAATGCACCGAGTCGCTGGCCCGAGCTAGATTCGGAATCCATAGCCACGCTCATCCAGTTTTCGAGAGAGCATTTCGATGTCGTGGTCATCGATGTTTCCACGGAGCTCGAGCAAGGCCTAGTGAGTTCGGGAAGCGAAATCTCTAGGAACTCTTCAACGCGAGCAATTATTGACGAGGCGGACTTTGCTCTTGGTTTATTTGCTGCAGACCCAGTCGGATTGAACAGGTTTTTATGGGACTGTCGAAACGCGGACTTTGAGTTTTGGCCGGTTGCGAATCGTGTTCGGGCATCGACAATCGGCAAAAACCCGGACCGGCAGCTAAGAGACACTATGCATCGCTTAGCGAGACTCGAGCTTAGGGCCGTCATCGCCGAAGATGCGCACGCCGCGGATCTGTCCTTACTGAAAGCACAACCGCTTTGTCTGTGTGCCAAAAACTCTAAAGCCCGTGAATCAATCAGACTGCTAAGCCTCGACCTATTGGATGCAAGCTAGGGCGGGTAAACTTGTTAGCTGTGGCTGTCAAAGACTTTCAAGGCGAATCCTGGCTCAGTGCAGTGCTGGCTGATTGGCAACTCGTAGCGGATGCTGCGTTCTCTGACTTGGTGCTCTGGGTTCCCAATCGGACTACCTTCGAGGCCTCCGCTCACGCTCGCCCGGCTGCGGCGCCAACTCTGTTCTATCGAGACATTATCGGTAATTCACCCAGGAGTGACTGGGCGAAGCAGATAAATCAGGCCTGGACAACGAAGGAGCCAGCATTTGGCTCCGAGCTTGAGCGATTTGAGGGCAATGCCAGCAGAGTTTCGGCCTACCCAGTTTTTACTCCGGATAAGTCAAAAGATTCCATGCCGATTGCGATTATCACTCGCCACACCAACCTGGGCGAATCGCGAATGCCCAATAAATTAAAGTTAAATTTCGTTGCGGTCGGTGAAGAGCTCTTGAAGATGATTTCTGAGGGCTGCTACCCAACCGCGGAATCGGGCAGTGCTCCCAAGCGAGGAGCCCCCAGGGCTAATGACGGCCTAATTCGCCTAGATGCCGCCGGTCGGGTTTTGTTTGCAAGCCCCAGTGCGCTATCGGTCTTCAATGCCGCGGGAGTCGATGGTGAGCTTGAAGGTAGGTTGCTAGCGGAGACAGTAAAAGCGCTACCGACTGGATTCAACCAGGTTGATGAGGGCCTGCCGTTGATTTTGACCGGCAAGGGCGCTTGGCGAAGTGACGTCGACTTTGAGGGCCAGACCGTATCGCTTCGCTCGGTTCCTCTGATGAGTGACGGGAAAAGAAACGGCGCCATTGTTCTTTGTCGAGACGTGACCCAGTTGCGAGTTCGGGACCGAGAACTGATAAGCAAAGACGCAACTATCAGGGAGATCCACCACCGAGTGAAAAATAACCTCCAGACAGTCGCAAGCCTGCTTAGAATCCAGTCCAGACAGACCAAGTCCGAAGAGGTCAAAGAGTCGCTAGCTCAGGCCATGCGACGAGTCAGCGCTATTGCTGTGGTTCACGACGTTTTGACTGAGGGCGTGGACCAGGACGTGAGCTTCGACCAAGTTTTCAAGAGGATTTTGACTCTGGTTCCTGAAACTGCTGTGACAAACAACACTCAAGTCACAACCGAGTTTGAAGGCAGCTTCGGAGAGCTACCAGCCGAGCGCAGCACATCTCTAGCTCTAGTTCTAACCGAGATAGTTTCAAACGCTGTGGAGCACGGCCTCGAGGGTAACCCCGGGGTGATTCAAGTCACTGCCGAGCGTGAGAAGGAGATTCTAAGAATCACAGTCGAGGACAATGGCGTCGGTCTCCCAGAGGGAAAACTAGGCTCCGGACTTGGTACTCAAATTGTCAAGACGCTTGTGGAATCTGAGCTTCGCGGAAAAATCAATTGGACTTCGCCGATAAGAGGCGGAACCAGAGTGGTGTTAGAAATACCCGTTTAGCCGGCGCGGCGGGCTCTTGCGTAACGGCGCTTCAAAGATCTGCGCTCGTCTTCGGATAGACCACCCCACACACCCGTGTCTTGGTTTTCTTTGATTGCATATTCAAGGCACTGAGCCGAAACATCGCATTGACGGCAGATGGTTTTTGCCTGCTCTATCTGCTCTAAAGCAGGTCCTGTGTTTCCAACGGGGAAGAATAGCTCTGGGTCTGCATTGAGACAACGGGCCTTATTTAACCAAACCATATCCATATTGTTCTGTTATTCCTAAGGTCGAATTTTGAGCCGATTTGAAGGTAGAGTCCTTCTTGCAACTCCCAAAATAGTTTCACAGCCGACTCGAGAAATCAAGACCCAATTGTCTAAAAAGCCTAAAATTTTGCTATTAGCAGTATTAATTACCGCCATCCAGTCGGTTGTGCTATGGCTAATTGCCCTCTGGTCCGCGTGGTCAATTTTACAGGGAAACGTTCTCTCACTGGTGAGTGCACTATTTCTAACCGGCATCGTTTTGGGCGCTGCATTGTTTCTTTCAAACGTCGCTATCGGAATGTTTAGACTCCAGCGCTGGGCCTACACGCCCTCATTTGTAATGCAGCTTTTGATTGTTTCAATTGGAGTGGCAAGCTTCGGAGGCGAATATGGCCTTGCCATTCTCGGCTTCGGGTTGCTGCTACCAGCGGCGTTAGTTTTCTTCGCAATGTTCTCAAAGCCGGTTCGAGCGCTTTTTAGGAAAGACTAAATGCCCAGGCGCTTTTTCAGCATGTTGGTGTGGCCGGTGGCTTTGACGTTGTAAAGCGCTTGGTTGATTTTGCCTTTTTCATCCGTGACAATCGTTGAGCGCAGAATACCGGTGTAGACCCTTCCATAGAGAGTCTTTTGTCCGTAAGCGCCGAAGGATCGGTGGGTCGCCAAATCCGGGTCCGAGAGCAACTGGAAACTCAAATCGTGAGACAGCGAAAACTCTTTTAGGCGACTGACGCTGTCCGGGGAAATGCCCACTACTTGATACCCTTGCGCCGCAAAATCCTCTAAGCGGTCCTGGAAATCAACCGCCTCTTTCGTGCAACCAGGACTTCCCGCGGCAGGAAAAAAGAAGAAAATTGTTGGAGTGGCAAGGAGCTTTTGGGAGGTGACTGACTCGTTGTTCTGATTCGTCAACGAGAATAAGGGCACTTTGTCGCCTGGTTCCAAGCGAGACACTTCTTTAGCCATAACACTCTCCTAGATGCTCTCAGGTTAGCCGAATCCGGCCTGGACTCACTGGCTAGTTCGCCGATAGCGTTTTCAGTCAAGCCGGAGCTAGCTCATAAACAAAACCGGGACCATGCTGGCCACTAGCAACAGCCCAGCCACCCAGTTGAAAACGAGGCGTTTTTTAGGATCGGCCATGAAATTCTTTAGGAGACCCCCAAACACCGCCCATGCCAGCGCCCCGGGAAATGTGAGTGCGAGAAACACGGCAACCAGTCCAATTGTTTCCTCCAGAGAGGAGCTAATAGGTATAAACGAAGCCATGAAGCTTGGCATGACAACCCAAACCTTTGGATTCACAAATTGGAAAAGAGCTGCTTCAAACAGACCAAACAGCTTGCTGTTCTCATCAATGGGCTTGTAGCCAGAACGAATAATCGAATAACCCAAGAAAAGAATGTATGCAAAGCCCAGATATTTGAGGATTTGATAAAGGCCGGGGAGAGTAATAAAGACAACCCCAAGTCCCAATCCAATTGCTGTAAGAATTACGGTCAGGCCAAGCATGATTCCGAACAAAAACGGTAAGGCCTTTTTCACGCCGTAATTGACTCCCGTGGCGAACAAGATGGTGTTGTTAGGCCCCGGGGTTACCGAGGTCACAAAGCCAAAGGTAGCTACCGCCAAAATTAGTTCAATGGGCACTCGGTTATCTTGGCACAACAAAATTAGAAGGCTAGTATCCATCAATCCTTTGGATAACTTCAGTCGCTTGGTGGTATGCTTTTGCGCTGATGCGCCTCTAGCTCAATTGGCAGAGCAACTGACTCTTAATCAGTGGGTTCCCGGTTCAAGTCCGGGGGGGCGCACCATGATTCTTCCGCCGCAATGCCCAGCCAAAAAACCAGGGTCTTAAATATCCAGGGTTCCCAATACGACTACCCAGGCTAGAACTGACTTGGATACCAAGCTCAGAACTATGTAGGTCTTCTCACCAAACTCATAGAGCTTCCACTTGCCGACTTTTTTATATTGCAGCCACATATTTATGGCGAACGTGTTGAAGAACAAGAAGGTCAGTAAGAAGCCGAATTGGGCATAGGCCGGTATCGAATCCGAGATGTTGCTGGTCGAAACCACGAAATATATCCCGCCCATAATCCATGGAACGATTCCCGCAACAACGCCCAAGTTAAAGGGCAACCAGCTGGTCTTATCGGTCAACTGGTTGTAACGCTCCATCACAAGCCCAAACATGTTCATCAAAAAGTTGAGGGTGAATACAAATACCACCGCAGAGATCTCAATCAGACCGCCGAGCATCAACAGCACGACCAGCATCAAAGAAGATGATATCGAGTACTCCCACCAGCGGGGTGGGTTGATGCCCTTGGCTATATTCTGTTCGTAGCGGCGAATGTAAAAAGGCGATGAAATCAGTAGGTGAGCGATCGCCGACAGCAATAGAAATATTGGACCGATTAGCGCTATTGGGAACTCAAATAAGGTCTCGGTCACGGGGCGAATGCCCTCGGGGGTATCGGTGAAGAACCTAGAGATAACCGGGATTTTAGTTTCATCGTTCAAGATGAAAAACAGCGCAACGGCCTGGATTAGGTGAAAAACACCAGCCACCCGGTTGAATGTTTGCAACTTGCTTCCAAGTTTGGTCTCAGGCTTCATCATTTCTCCCAGCGCATTTAGTGAGCTCAAATCACTGAGCCCAGACATTACTTGATTATAAATGAGCCCAAAAGGGCAAGTCTATTTTCCGCTCAAGGCGAACATGAATCTTGAGGGAGGTTATTGTGGCCCGACGAGCAGTTGCAAATCCTGCCTGCCTGCTCTTCCGAAAAGATGCTGGTGATTGACGGGTGCAAAAACACGAGCCAGATCCACATGGTCGCAATTGCAAAAATAATCATTCCGGCGTCCGGACCGATAACCACTTCATTCCTAAACCGTTCAGATAAAAATCGGCAATCGAAAAACTTATTAGGTTTAGGGCAGATTATGATCGGCTCAACGACTGAGTAACCTCGCCGATAGCCCAAACTGATCTAGGGTCGCAATCTGAGCAATGAGGAATCCAACGGGAGCCGAGTTCGAGCGCTCGTGGGGGTTCGTTTTTGTCGCATAGTTCGGAATTCCTTCAATCAAATTAGGCGAAGGCTTGGACTGCGTTTTGAGTTACTCACAAGCAATTGGAAACACGTTGGGCACAACCCAAAACGCTCTCAATAAACGCTGTGCATTAAGTCTTGTGGTCGTTGCTAGCTGTGGACTCAGTCGTTGCTTATTGTTCAGATCCTGATGGCTTAACTAGCCGGTGACCGTCTCAGGGCTCAGGTCCAACCGACGCAAAAGCTGCGCGTTCAGAGCAACAATGACTGTGGAAAGGGACATTAGAGCTGCACCGACAGACATTGGCAAGATAAACCCAACCGAAGCCAAAACACCGGCCGCCAAGGGCACAGAAATCAAGTTGTAACCCGCTGCCCACCACAGATTTTGTTTCATCTTGCGAAATGATTTTTGAGAAAGCTGAATCACGGAGACCACCGAGCGCGGGTCGTTGCTCGCGAGTATCACCCCGGCCGAAGCAATAGCCACGTCGGTTCCAGCTCCGATTGCTATGCCCACGTCCGCTTGAGCCAATGCCGGTGCGTCGTTTACACCGTCGCCAACCATTGCAACTTTGCGACCTTCTTGCTGAAGCTCCTTCACCTTGGAGGCTTTATCTTCCGGCCTGACGCCCGAGAAAAAACGTTCAATCTTTAATTGTTTAGCGACCGTAGCGGCAATCGCGTCAGCGTCGCCGGTTATCATTACGACTTCAACTCCCGATTTTTGAAGTGCGGTGACTGCAGCCAAAGACTCCTGGCGAACTTCATCGGCTAGGGCCAAAGCACCAGCCACGACACCGTCAACTAGGACGTGCAGTATCACCGCCTCCTCGCCGCGCCATTTTTCTGCAATGGGTAGCTCGGAGAGCCCCTCTTGCTCCAGCAAGTAAGGGCCACCGACCTGAATAAAGCGTTTTGACACTGTTGCCTGGACGCCTATAGCGGGTGATGCTTGAAACTCATTCGATTGCGATACATCTAATTTGCGCTCGCGGGCGGATTCAACAATAGCTCTTGCGAGCGGGTGCTCGGAGTCCGATTCTGCAGCAGCGGCTAGTCTCAAGATTTCTTCTTCCTCGAAGCCACTTGCTGGTTCAACAGCGGTAACAACGGGACTGCCCTTGGTGAGAGTGCCGGTTTTATCAAACAACACGGTGTCAACTTTGCGCATTGTTTCTAGAGCCAGGCGGTCCTTAATAAGCACTCCAGCTTTTGCTGCCTTTTCCGTGGAAATTGAAACTACTAATGGAATCGCTAACCCAAGTGCATGAGGGCAGGCTATGACCAGAACCGTGATTGTCCTGACTACTGCCGCATCTGGCATTCCAAGTACTGTCCAAGCAATGGCCGTTAGAACTGCAGCGGTGAGAGCGAACCAGAATAGCCAGCCGGCTGCTCGGTCTGCTATTCGCTGCGCTCTGGAGGACGAAGACTGCGCCTCCGCAACCAATTTTCGAATACCTGCAAGTGCAGTTCCGTCACCAACTGCCGTGATCTCAACCCTCAGTCCAGAATCGGTTGCCACCGTGCCGGCGATAACCTGGTCACCCGGGCCTCTGCTAACTGGTCTGGACTCACCGGTGATTAGAGCCTCGTCCATGCTGGCTGATCCTTCTAAAATCTTGCCGTCAGCTGGAACTGAACCGCCGGGTCTGACGACAACCACATCTCCTAGCACCAAGGCTGAAGGTGAGACAATTTCGGTTTGTTCGCCAACTACTCGCTCAGCCTCATCCGGAAGCAGAGCGGCCAAGGAATCTAGTGCGGAGGTGGTCTGAGCCAGCGAGCCCATTTCAATCCAATGGCCCAGCAGCATGATGACGATAAGTAATGCAAGCTCCCACCAGAAATCCAATGCGCGATCCAGGAGCCCCAAACTGGCCCCCCATGACGACAGGAATGCCACGGTTATGGCCAGGCCGATGAGCAGCATCATGCCTGGCTTTCTAGAGCGAAGTTCGTCCACGGCCCCGGTCAGAAACGGTGACCCGCCAAAAATGTACATAATCGTGCCAAGAACCGGTGAGATCCACCCAATTACGCCCGAATTGTCTAGCGGATAGCCAAAAGTGCTTGCGAAGATTGCAGAGAACCCCACCACGGGAATCGCAATCACAAGCATGATCCAAAACAACTTACGGAACCGTGCCACATGATCGCCATGGCCCTTGTGCTTATCGTGCTCTTGGTGTCCTTGGCTTTCCTCTCGATCTGGAACCGCAGCGTTTGACTGGGGTGGACTCACCGAATCCGACTCGCTTTTGTCTGATTCCAAGTCATCATGTTGCGCTGAATCGTTACTGGAATTCTCCGGCTTCGAATGCTGATTTCGCTTGGTCAATGGGGCCTTCTTCGTATTCGATTGGTAGAGCTAAGGATCTGAAATACGGGCTTACTCTCGGCTATACCTGCTAGGCCAGACTAACCTCACTATTGGAACGATGTGCAATAAGCCCTTTCTAGGCTGACTAGTCCGGTTCTGCAGGAAGGGGCATTAAGCCACGACCCGTTGATTTATCTGAAGACACTGCACGACGATTTCCGGATTGGTTCTTATCACGGATTCCTCGACCCAATGCGAAGTTCCGTAGTCTTAGCTAGTGCTGCTAAATTCAATGCCGAATGCCAACGGCGATCCGATTGGTATCGAGGTGGATAAAGCCGTTAGGCCCGGGCTCCCAGCTGGCACCGTTGAACTGGGTGGGCGATTGTGCAGACTAGAACAGCTCGAGGACAAGGCTCACGCCGCTGATCTTTTTGAGGCATTTAGGCTTGATTCAACGGGAGCTCTTTGGACCTATATGCCTCATGGACCATTCCAGTCCGTGAGCGAATTTCGCACTTGGGTTCGGCAAGTTCAAGGACAGCAAGATCCTCATTTCTACGCAATCATCGATACCGAGACCAATAAAGCAGTTGGCATTGCCTCCTATCTTCGGATTGACCCAGGATCCTCATCAATCGAAATCGGATGGCTTACTTTCTCTCCGCTAATGCAGCAAAAGCCACTTGCTACCGAGGCGATGTACTTGATGATGAAAAACGCATTTCAGCTTGGATACAGGCGCTACGAATGGAAGTGCAACGCGCTTAATGCCGCTTCGATTAAAGCAGCTGCAAGGCTTGGCATGTCTTTCGAAGGGGTCTTCCGGCAGGCCACAAGGGTCAAAGGCCACAATCGTGACACGGCATGGTTCTCAATTTTGGACACCGAGTGGCCCGCTGTAAAGGCGGCATTTGAAACTTGGCTGGCTGCCGATAATTTTGACGAAGCTGGCAATCAAAAGCTTCGCCTGAGCGATCTAACTTTTCCTTTGCTGCAAGATTGTTGGCCACACCTCGAGGTTCGAAGCCAAAATGACGACTGACCTCACCGCTTTCAAGGGGCTACCGATTGACGAAAGCTCGAAAGCCTTATCGGACCTGCGGAAAAGAGGACTTGTCCGCCTTCAGGCGGAGTCTGCAGTCAAGTGATTCTACTTATCAGTTCAAATATCGAGCTCTGCCACAAGGCCCGTTAGGGGCTTCATTTGCCAGTCGCTGACTGCCACTGGCGATTATCGATGTCAGAGGTCGCACCGCAGCGATTTTGACCACTACGGGAATTGGCGCGGCAGAATCATTGTTATTGATGGGGCTAGCTTGAATTAGAAACAAGCGTGAGTCTCAAAAGCTCATGAAAATAGTCAGTTAGCAAACCGGAATCAGGAATCTCTGATTGTACGGGGCTTGATTTTTCCTTCAGTTAGGGCCTTAGTCAAGCATTTTGCCGGCAAAGACGCTTGGCAGTTCAAAGCAACTTATGAATCAGAAATTTCGAGCGTCGATTGGGAGCAAAATGAAAGAGTTCGTTACAAAGCTAGAGGGTCAGTTCGACAGATACATGATCCGCTTTTCTTCCAAAATTGGTGTGCCTTTTCTTCGGTATGCGATTGGAATAATCTTCATTTGGTTCGGTGCTCTAAAGATGATTGGTGAATTGTCACCGGCTTATGACCTAGTTGCAGCAACCATTTACTGGCTGACTCCGGAAATTATTGTTCCCCTGCTCGGGCTATGGGAAATTGCCATTGGCGTTGCCTTCTTAATTCCCGCGCTAACGCGAGTAGGAATTGTTCTTCTGGCGTTCCAGATGCCGGGCACCTTTTTGCCACTCGTACTACTTCCCGAGATCTGCTTCACGGTTATTCCTTTTGGCCTAACTCTCGAGGGACAGTACATTGTGAAAAACTTGGTAATTATTGGGTCCGCTCTAGTAATTGTGGCGGGTCTGTCTACCAATAAATCTGACAAGCTTCTGGGTTCGGTTTCCGAGGAAAAAGTGTCGGTAAATAACTAGCTTTTCTGCCACTATTTAGCCATGACATGGCAAACCTGGTCTCTTTACGCACTGGCGGCAATTGGACTCTCGCTTACGCCGGGGCCAAATGGCCTCTTGGCTCTTACTCACGGTGCAATGCACGGCACGAAAAAGACGCTTGCGACTATAACCGGTGGCTCTCTCGGGTTTGGTTTAATAATTGGGCTTTCGATTTTCGGCATCGGAGCGTTGCTGGCGACCTGGGCAGGGGTTTTAGTAATAATGAAGTGGCTTGGGGGAGCGTACTTGGTCTGGCTGGGTATTCAACTAATCAGGGCCGCTCCAATCGATATTTCAAGATCCAAAAATACTGGCACTGCCAGGTCTAGAACCCTGTTCGGGCAAGGGTTGATTTCAGCAGTTAGTAACCCAAAGGGCATCCTGTTTTTCGTTGCATTTCTGCCCCAGTTTGTGAACCCGCGAGAATCGCTATTCACACAGTTTTTGCTGATGGCCATGACTTTTATCGTGATCGAATTCGCTTATGAATTCA